>Ga0210377_10000006_pt1 | contig 245876 bp, 179 predicted proteins | sample PLM4_65_b1redo_FD_155480 | JGI IMG/M metagenome (GOLD analysis project Ga0210377, IMG submission 155480) | Groundwater sediment microbial communities from an aquifer in East River, Colorado, USA - PLM4_65_b1 redo | ecosystem: Environmental > Terrestrial > Soil > Riparian zone | place: USA... | reverse complement strand
ATTCCGTGACGACGGCTGAATTGTGTCTTCCGTGCTCATGATCTCTGTTATACCGCTCTGGCGCAATTCGTCCAGCCTCCTCGGCGCTAAATCCACACCCAAATGCAATTCCTTCACACGTTCTCAGCAGAGAAGTACGTGAGGAGATCGGAATAAACGTTGGACCGCTCCAATACCTTGGGTCATATCCGAACGCCTATGAATATAAAGGTGTGGTTTATCAGACTTGTGACCTGTTCTTTTTTTCCAGAATCGACGCGATCCCGACCGATTTTGACAGGCGAGAAGTGCAGGCAGTGAGCCTGTTAAGTCCGGCGGAAATCCCACCTGATAGAATCGCGTTCCAATCGGTCAGAGCATGCCTGAGCCAGTTTTTGGAAAATCGCAAGAGGCGCGATGCTGAGTAAATTTCTGCTTTGCAGAAGTGACGGCGGCGTTCTATTCGGCGTCAATCGCGATTTTCAGGGCCTCGCTGGTATTGTTGACAAATTCGAATTTCATGCCTTTCCTGGCTTCTCTCGGGACTTCGGGCAGGTCTTTCTTGTTTCTGGCGGGCAGGATGACCGTCTTGATGCCGGCCTGTTTGGCGGCTAAGATTTTTTCCTTCAGGCCTCCCACGGGCAGGACCAGGCCTCGTAGCGTTATTTCGCCCGTCATCGCAACATCCGGGCGCGTGGGCTTTCCGAGAAGCAGGCTGACCAGCGACGTGAACATGGCCACGCCGGCGCTGGGGCCGTCTTTGGGAATCGCCCCGGCCGGGACGTGGATGTGATAGTCGAATTTGCTGAATCTGCTCGCGTCCATTTTTAGCTTCCTGGCGTTGGCTTTCACGACGGAAAAGGCGGCTTGAGCGCTCTCCTTCATTACTTCGCCGATTTGGCCGGTCAGTTGCAGTTGCCCTTTCCCCGGCATGGAAGCCGATTCGATAAAGAGCAGCTCTCCGCCCACGGGGGTATAAGCCAGGGCCGTGGCGACGCCGGGCACGCCTGTTCGCAGGGCCAGCTCCGACTCAAATTGTACAGGCCCCAGAATCTTCGCAAGGTCGCGAGTCGTGATATTCGCGTGCCTTTTCCTGCCTTTGGCCACCTCTGTGGCCACCGACCTGCATGCGGCGGCGATGTTTCTCTCAAGATTTCGGACGCCCGCCTCCCGCGTATAGCCCTGGATAATGGTGAGTATCGTCTCATCCTTCACCGTGCATCGCTTTTGGCTCAGGCCGTGCTCTTTGAGCTGTCGAGGGATGAGATACTTTCTGGCAATCTTGAGCTTCTCGGCTTCCGTGTATCCGGGCAGCTCAATAACCTCCATGCGGTCGCGCAGCGCCGGCGGGACCGGTTCGGTATAATTGGCCGTGCCGATGAACATCACGCTCGACAGATTGAAAGGCTGATCGAGATAGTGATCCGTGAAGCTGGAGTTCTGCTCGGGGTCGAGCACTTCCAGCAGGGCACTGGCCGGGTCGCCCCTGAAGTCACTGCCGATTTTGTCCAGCTCATCGAGCATAAAGACCGGGTTCTTGCTGCCGCACTTGCGAAGCTCCTGCAAAATGCGTCCGGGCAGCGCCCCGATGTACGTCCTTCGATGTCCCCGGATGTCGGCCTCGTCTCGGATTCCACCGAGTGATATGCGCACAAATTCTCTGCCCATCGCCCGGGCAATGGATTTGCCGAGCGAGGTCTTACCCACGCCTGGAGGCCCGACAAAACAGAGAATCGGGCTTTTGCCCGCGGGATTGAGCTTGCGAACGGCCATGAATTCGAGGATGCGCTGCTTGACCTTTCGCAGGTCGTAATGATCGGCGTTCAATATCCGCTGGGCCTTATTGATATCAAGCTGGTCTTTGGTCTGAACGGACCAGGGCAATTCGCAGACCCAGTCGAGATAGGTGCGGATGACGCTGTATTCCGGTGACACCGGAGGTATTTTGCTGAGCCTGTCCAGTTCCCGCAAAGCCTCCTGCTCGACGCTCTTAGGCATCCTGGCCTTTGCGATGCTCTGGCCGATTTGCTTGAGCTCGTCGCTTCGGAGGTCTTTTTGGCCCAGCTCCGTCTGGATGGCTTTCAATTGCTCCTGCAGGAAGTACTCCCGCTGATTCTTGTCGATGGATTCTTTGACGCGCCCCTGGATTTTGTGGCTAAGCTCGAGGACTTCCAGTTGGCTTGCCAGGATGAAGGAGATTTGTTCAAGGCGCTTAGCGGCATCGAGCTCTTCGAGCAGTTGCTGCTTCTTGGCGATATCAAGACTGAGATTGGCCGCCAGAAAATCCGCCAAAGCGGAAGGATTCTCGATGTTTTCGAGCATGACGGAGGCTTCCTCGGGCACATTCGGGCTCAGCGAGATCACTCGGTTTGCGGCTCGGCGGATGCTGACAATGAGCGCCTGAAGCTTTTTCGTCATTCGTACTTTTACATTGAGAGGTTGGACTCTGGCTTTCAGGTAAGGCCGGACAGCAATCTGCTCGATGACCTTGAAGCGGACGATGCCGTGGACAATGATGTGAATCGATCCCTGGGGAAGTTTCGTGACTTTGAGCACGGAGGCCGCAGTCCCGACCGAATAAAGGTTAGCAAAATCGGGCTTGTCGGTTTCGGGGCTGCGCTGCGTGATGAGCCCTATGATCGATTCATTGGGCGCCGTCTCGGCAAGCAGGGCCTTGCTTCTCTTTCGTCCTATCGCCAACGGCGTCACCGTGCCGGGATAGACGACGGCGTTTCGAATCGGCAGGATGCCGATAACTTCCGGCAGTTTGAACGTGCGACCCTCCTGCCGGGATTGGGTCTCATCGTCCTGCAGATACGGCTCAAAACCTTCGGGCTCTTCAGCCATCACATCCACCAGCCAACTGTTACTGAGTGCTGCCAAGTCTCCAAACTCCTTTGGCAATGGAAAAAAAACGAAACCAGAACTTCGGGAAGCCGCGGGAAACATTCCGCCCGAGGCTTCCTCACTTAACGCCCATTGTGTTAAATACGACAATTCCTATTGTAAGTGCACAAGGCGTCCGGATAAAGCGTGAAATTCGAAAAGAAGCATGATTGGTGCGGGTCGGGCGGGGATTTGCCACATTTCAGGCTTCACATGGCAAATACTTCGTAGGAGGACGGATTGTAGGTAAGCACGCGATAAGAATCGAAGCCGGCTGGGGCTTTCGTGCCGCGTTGCCGGTCGAAGGTCAGGACGGCATTGCCTTCGATCAGCACCGGGCTTTCGGAATAGTTGATGATGGTGCCATTAATCACGGCGTTGACGTCGCCGCAGAAGCGCACGCCGCTGGCTGCCACGCCTCCCTCGAAAGTGGCGAAGCTGCCCTGGAAAGACGTCGCAAAGCCCGGCGCCAGTATGGACGAGCCGACCTCGCTGCGAATGGGGTCGAATTCATCGCCGTCGGGATACGGCCCGCTGCTGAGGTTGCCGCAGAAATCAATTCTGTTCGTGCCGGGATTGCCCACCTTGCCCTCGGCCACTATCAGGCCCTGAAGGTCCACATCTTGCCCAAATGTGACGACGTTGGGCGATTTGACCAGCAGAATGCCCTGAATGGTCAGCCTGCCGTCAAAATGCGGGTTTGTTCCCGCTTCGATTGTCGCGTTTTTGAGAATAAGATCCTGGCTCAGATCACTCATGAAATCGATGACTCTTCCGGTTGCGTACTGCCGGAAATGTGCGGTATCCGGGATGGGGAATGGCACGGGATCCACGCCCGTTACGATGTGATCATTTATGGCTCTCTGGCCGTCGGCCCCGGCAATAAGCACATCGCCCGCAAAGTGAACGTCGGCGACTGGATTGCCTATCATGACGTCTCCGTCGAAATCGGTGTTACCTTCCGCGAGAACCGCAGTCGAGCTGTTTGCACTTTCGACGTACAGATTTGCTTCCCAGGATGCGTGGGTGCCTCGGATGGTGGGATTGCCCGTGCAATTCAACGGACCTTTGGTCGCCAGGGCGAAATTGAAGATCGGGTGCTCGTACGGCTCGATATTGAAATATACCCCTATTGTCCGCGTTATCTGACCGTCACCGCCTGTGGTGTAGAGCTGCAGAATGTCAGGAGTGGCTGGACTCACGAGAATCTGTCCGGTAAAACATTGTGTGGCGGCTAAATCGAGAGTGACAGGCGAAACGGAGCCGTTTTCGTTCAGCGTGATATTGGAGATATTGCTGCCGGTCAGCTCATTTCGCAGCGTATCGACTATTGCACTGAAGTAGGCGGACGGCGGAATCGAGCTCGGCACCCTGACGCGACTAAGCCAGTATCGCTGCACTTCCAGGCCTGAAGCGGCATCGGCCAGAGCGCAAGCGACCCTGTGATGGGTCGAAGCAAGTTGCGTATTTGTGCCGGCAGTCGCAGCCATCGAAACGGCCAGGGCGGAAAAGATAAGTATGAATACCATGGACAGAATAAGTGAAGCGCCTTCGCGCTGCTTCTGAGCTGAGTTGCTGTCGGCTGCCATTTGCCCCCACTGTTAAAAAGCTCACCCTGAAAATTCCTGTTCGCCCCCGTCCGTTACCCAAAATATATGAAATGTTTGTAGCAAGGGCAAAATACACGTACATTTCAGCGGGTGGGGGGGAAGGGCAGCGAACCTCTTGTCGCCGGAAAGCTATGGGACTGTGTTTTCTCTTTCCGCTAAATACGAGCTGCGGGCAAAGGGTTCGCAGATAACCCACGAGAATCCCAGCTCGACGGCTCTTTGTTTCCACCAGTCGAATTTGGCAGGGGGGACATATTCCACGACCTCAAGCGAGCTTTTTGAGGGCTTGAGATATTGACCGATGGTAAGGCTGTCGCAGCCGACGTGACGTAAATCTCTTAGCACTTGCTCTACCTTGGCGTCTGTTTCGCCTAATCCCAACATGATCGAAGATTTCGTTCGGCCGTTCTGGAATTGTTCTTTGGCCATTCTGAGCAAACCCAGAGAGCGCTGATAGTTCCCGCCGGCCCTGGTCCTGGGGTACAGCGACGGAACCGTTTCGACGTTGTGGGCAAAGACAAAAGGCAACGCCCCCTTGAGAATCTCGACGGCCTCGGGCTGGCAGTTACGGAAATCAGGGGTCAGTATTTCGAATTTCACGTCCGGGCATTGTTCTCGGACCTTCTCGATACAGTTGCGAAAATGGCCTGCGCCGCCGTCGGGCAAATCGTCCCGGTTGACGCTTGTGATGACCAGGTATTTGAGTCTCATTTTTTTCGCCATCTCGGCCAGGCGCGCTGGTTCGGTAGGGTCGGGGGCTGCCGGTCTGCCGCAGGCGACGGAACAGAACTTGCAGTTTCGCGTACAGACATTGCCCAGGATCAGGACCGTGGCCGTTCCTCTGGCCCAGCACTCGCCTCGATTGGGGCAGTTTGCACTGTTACATATCGTTTCAAGGCCCAGGGAGCTTAGAATATCTTTAGTATGGTCAAAAACGGCGGTCGCCGGCAGATGCCTCCGCAACCATGGGGGCAGTTTGCCGGGCTTCTTACAATCTGATTGTATCCTTCGTATGGGCTCGTGGCTCATCGCTTGTTCACGGAAAAGTGCGTGGTAAGCAGTTCGGCTAACTGCTCCTTAACGCGGGCCATGGAATGCCGTTTGCCGGTTTCTTTAAGAACGGATGTCATTTCCACGTTGTCCAGGCCGCACGGGACGATAAGATCGAAAATAGCAAGGTCATTTTGAATGTTTATCGCCATGCCGTGGTAGCTCGTCAGCTTCGAGACGCGAACGCCGATAGACGCAATTTTCCTGCTGCCGACCCACAAGCCCGGCAAACCTTTTCGCCGGGCGGAAGCGACATCCAATTGCCCGAGCAACTCCATACCTACGGCCTCTAATTCTCGGACGTATTCGCTGATTCCGAGCTGCAACTGCTTCAAGCTCAGGATCGGGTAGAAGACGAGTTGGCCGGGATTGTGAGCGGTGGTACCGCCCCCTCGGCGGATATTCACCAAATCGATTTTTCTTTGCACGAGGTCTTCCCGGCTCACGAGAAGTTTGTTGCGGCTTTGACGTGCGCCGAACGTAACGACGGCAGGGTGCTCGACGATCAGAACGGTATTTGGTATTTCGTCTTGCCCCCTCTTTTCGCATAGCATGTGCTGGATCTGCAGGACCTCGCGGTAATCGGCGAGGCCGCAGTCCCGAATTTCCAGAGGGCGCTCATCAATATTTTCAGATGCGGAAGTTTGCACATTCAAACTCTTCATCGGCTCAAACTTACTGCACTGCCATAGGCTTACACAGTCGATGAAGCTATTTTACGGGTGAATTCCGGACATGCACGTGTTTTCAGGCGTCGCTTAGAGATTCAACCAAGATGAAGTTGTGGAACGCAGAGTGCGCAGCCGCGTGTAGGTTGTTCGCTCCTCATAAAAAAAAGGCACAGGCCGATGACCGTCAAAGGTCGCCCGCCTGCGCCTTTCTCTTTCATTGCCCCGCTCATCCGAAAGCCACAGACTCTTCACTGCCCGCTTAGATAATGCCGATGAGAAACGTCCCGGCTTAGTCAAAAACGATGCCGACGCCGATCTCAGCACTCTCGAGCAGATTCTTACGCTCAACTCTTACGACTTTGCCCGTCTTGATGCGTGCGAACTGCCCTTTTTCCATAGCCAGGGCCTCAGTGCGCGGGAAGTTAATTTCCACGACATGACCTGCGCCGACGGGGGCCGTTGCCGGAAGCGTAACAAAAACTCCGGTCTTGCTGATGTTACAGCTTCTGCCGTTGACAAACCGGTTGGCTTGCGGAATCCAAACACTGACAGGCCAGGAAACACTGCTCCGGCTGTCCTTACGCTGTTCGATCAGTGTCTGCATAGTTCTAATCTCCTTATATAGTTATTCCATCAACGTTATGCTTTATCGACAATGTTAAGTGGGATAGATTAGGGTATCTGGGAAAAAGAATGATCTTTCCTTAGTAATTCTTGGCTATTTGAGATGGTGTCAACTCTTGTGTGCTGTTATAAGACCTTGTTTGAAAAAAAATTGCGGGCGACCTTGTGATGTATCGCGTTGGGCAAGAAAGCTTGCCATTTGCGCGGGTCTATTGTATTTATGGAGATCGATGGAAACAAGAGTCGTAAAACTTGATCCGGCGAATATCGATGAGGCTCGAATTAAGGAAGCTGCGGCACTGGTTGACCAGGGGGCGCTTGTAGCATTTCCAACTGAAACGGTCTATGGGATTGCCTGCCGTGCAAAATGTGACTCGCTGGCCCGGTTGGATGACTTGAAAGGCAGGCCTGACGAGAAACATTTTACGCTGCATATTGGTCGAAGCGGCGATGTCCACAGATATGTCCCGGCTATCGGACTTAAAACTCAGAAGCTGATAAAGAACGCCTGGCCGGGGCCTTTGACGATAGTCTTCGAGCTGGACGAAAAGGGCATGGACATACAGCGCAAGGGCTTCGAGCAAGATGTTTTCGATCGCTTATACAAGCAGAGTTCCATTGGCATTCGTTGCCCGGACCATGTGGTAGCGGCAATGCTTCTTCAACAAACGAGCCATCCCGTTGTTGCCCCGAGCGCAAATCTGACGGGTAAGGCGCCTGCCATTGATGGCGAGCAGGTCCTTGCAGATTTATCGGGGCGAATCGAAATGCTTCTGGACGCAGGGGCATCAAGGTATCGCAAGAGTAGCACGGTTGTTAAAGTGGGCAGGGAAGGCTTGAAAGTGCTGAGGGATGGCGTGTATTCCCAAAAAGACCTGGAAGCATTATCAAAGATCAGGTTTTTGTTTGTCTGTACGGGCAATACATGCAGAAGCCCGATGGCTGAGGGGATATTCCGGAAATATTTGGCGGAAAAGGCGAAGTGCAACGTTGACGATCTTGGAAAAATCGGTTATACGATTGGTTCCGTCGGCGTTATCGGCTCAGCGGGTTTTCCGGCAAGTCCAGAGGCAATAGTGGCTTGCGCAGCGAAAGGAATAGATATAAGTAATCACAGGAACAGAGGGTTGTCTCGAGAGCTTGTTGAAGAAAGTGACTATATCTTTGCAATGGAGCCGGTACACCGGCAGAGAGTTGTCGGCCTTGAGCCGAAAGCCGAGGCAAAATGCTTTTTGTTAGCGGCCAACAAGGGAATTCCTGATCCGATAGGTCATTCACAGGAATTCTACAACTATTGCGCGAGCGTTATAGAAAGAGCCGTGCAGGAAAGGATTGGCGAGCTTGTAATATGAAAGTAGCAATTGGAAGTGACCATCGCGGCTTCGAGGCCAAGCAACAAATCAAAGCGATCGCGACAGAGCTGGGCCACGAGTGCATCGATTTTGGGACCAACGACAGCAATCCGGTCGATTACCCCGACATGGCTTACCTGACCGCCAATGCCGTCTCAAAAAAACAGGCGGACCGGGGTATTCTGATCTGCGCCACCGGGATCGGGATGTGTATGGCTGCAAACAAGGTTCATGGAGTCAGAGCGGCGCTCTGCCATGATGAGCTCAGTGCTCAGATTTCGCGTGACCATAACGACTCTAATGTTCTTTGTTTGTCTGCGGACCAGGTAGGGGTGGTCCTGTTGAGAAAAATCATCGAGGTCTGGCTCAACACGAGTTTCAGTGGTGGAAGACACAAAAGAAGAGTCAGAAAGATAGCAGCCATCGAAGAGGGCCGGGATCCCAGAGAGATCAAGAATGGCTGATGCGCAGTGATCGGTTGGCAGGGCGGGGGACGCTGCGCTGTAATTGTGGTTCTCCACAGTGTGATTACACCAAGCCTGAGAATGATGCCGTTAACATTTTGCAGCGACGGAAGCAGCGTCGTTACACTTTGGCCGGCACTCGCTTGGACCGCGGCGAGAGAGCTGCGAGTGCTGCTCTTACTCTCTCTCTGCCAGCTTTGGTTTTGCGCTGCAGCTTTTCCGTAGGGCTGATACCTGCGGAACGCAGCCTGGCGTATCTGTTTTCGAGCAGATTGTCGATTCGCATACGTTTGAGGTCTCGCAGTGTTCTTACGATATATTCCTCAACGTTATAAACGGTATCATGAAGGTTGCGATGAGCCCCGCCTAACGGCTCAGGAATGACGGCATCGACCAGGCCGAGCTTATGCAGGTCCTTGCTGGTCAGTTTAAGCGCCTCGGCGGCTTCCGGCGCCTGCGAGCCGTCTCGCCAGAGGATTCCAGCGCAGCCTTCGGGCGATATCACCGAATAGTATGCGAATTCGAGCATTGCCAGGCGGTCGCCCACGCCTATTCCCAAAGCGCCGCCGGAGCCGCCTTCCCCGATGACAACGCAAATGATCGGCACCTTCAGCCGGGACATGTGGTAGAGGTTCGCTGCTATCGCCTGGGCCTGGCCTCGCTCTTCGGCGCCGATGCCCGGATAGGCGCCCGGCGTATCAATGAGCGTGACTACAGGAATTCCGAACTTCTCGGCAAACTTCATTTTCGCCAGGGCTTTGCGATAACCCTCCGGATTAGGGCAGCCGAAGTTGCTGGCAATTTTTTGTTTTGTGGTCTTGCCTTTGTCCTGGCCTATCACTAACACCCTCTCTCTGCCGATCTGGCCGAGACCCGTTATGATGGCGCGGTCGTCGCCGAAACATCGGTCGCCGTGCAGCTCGCGGAAGTCCTTGACCATGAGGCTGAGATAGTCACTCAGAAGGGGCCTGTTTGGATGGCGGGCGACCTGAACGGTCTGCCATGCGGTCAGGTTCGAATAGACACGTTTCAGCTCCGCGACCTGCTGGCGTTGAAGCTGACGAATCTCCGTAGAATAATCGATGCCCTTGATCGAGGAGAGCTTGCGCAGCTCGTCTATCTGGCGATCAAAGTCGGCCACCTTTTCCTCGAACTCAAGTTGAGTTGCGTTGTTGGAACTACTCTTATCCGGCATTTCGATTTATGTTTTGTCCAGCTTTGTGTCAGCACGTGACGAACGCGTACCGCCCTACAGGCAAGTTATCTCTTCCTGAAAGTCGAAATGATAGCATTTTGCCGCTGCGAATGAAAGAAAAAAATTGACATCAGCCGAACCGTGCAGTAACTTCTACTAGAATCTATCCTGGGGCATCGTTTCGTAAGGCTTTGACTGTGAAAGAGTTAAGACAAACAACCGTAATAGGGCTTGGACTGCTGGGCGCCTCGATTTCATTGGCGGTTTTGCGCTCTTTTTCTGCGATGAAAGTAGTGGGTTACACGCATCGTCCCAGTACTCGCGCCAAAGCCAGAGAGTTAGCGGTAGCCACCGAAATAGTTGACCAGATGAGCCAGAGCGTGAGCAGGGCGGACCTTGTCATTTTAGCAACTCCTATATGCACGTTCGAGAGCATTTTCGGTGAAATCGCCGATGCGTTGCCGAGCGGATGTATTGTGACCGATGTCGGCTCGACAAAAGTGCTGCCGCACCGTTGGGCCGCGAAGAAGCTGCCCGGCACTGTGCACTACGTAGGTTCGCATCCGATTGCGGGTTCGGAACAAAGGGGCGTCGAGTTCGCCAGAGATGATTTGTTCGACCAGGCGATGTGCATCCTGACAACGACAAAGAAGACGAACCGGGAGGCGGTAGAAACGCTTGAGGATTTTTGGTCGAAACTCGGCTGTCTTGTTCAGTCGATGGCGCCGGCCCGGCACGACAGGGTCTTCGCCAACGTAAGCCACCTGCCGCATATCACGGCCGCTGCTCTGATAAACGCCAACAGCGACGCCGACTTGAAATTTGCCGGCAAGGGTTTCATAGACACTTCGAGGATTGCCTCGGGGCCGGCTAATATATGGACGGACGTCCTGCTGACAAACGCAGGCAACACCGTCCGAGGCATCGACCAGGTTATCGCTCAATTGGCCAGGCTTAGAACGGCCATTGAGAGCAAAAACGCAAAAGAGATTGAAAAGCTGCTCGAAAAAGCAAGAGCCAAGCGGGCGGCGCTGATAGACTATAAGATGAAGAAAAAGGAAATCATATCGTGAGTCAATGGCGCTTTGAGATCTTCAATAAACCCGGCTTTTCCGATGTCCACGGCGCGAGCGTGCTGGATGATATTGCAGAGCTGGGCATTGGTTCGGTGCAGGCGGTTCAATCAGCGAGGGTTTTCCTCATGGAGGCGGACTTCGATAAGGATTTCGCCAGGCGGGTGGCAAGCGAGCTTCTGGCGGACCCGGTCTGTGAGCAGTATTACATGGGGCGGAGCGGCCCACCCGCCGGGCTGGCAAAAGCCACAATCGTTGAAGTGCATCTCAAGAGCGGCGTTACGGACCCTGTTGCCGAATCCGTCATGGCCGCGGTCGCCGATATGGGCGTCCGGGCCGACAACGTTCGAACCGCGAGGAAATACATTCTGCTGGGTGAGATTACACAGGGCCAGACTCAGACCATCGCGAAGAAGCTCCTGGCAAACGACTGTATTGAGGATTGCATCATAGGTAACGAAGAGGAACCGCCAAGTCCTCATTTGAAACCATACGTGCTGCAGATCACGCACTGGCCTATACGCGACCTTGACGATGATGGGCTGGCAGCTCTGAGCAAGGAAAAAGACCTGTTCCTTAACCTGGTCGAGATGCAGACGATTCAGAGCTACTATCGCGAACTGGGCAGAGAGCCTACGGACATCGAGCTGGAATCCATCGCTCAGACTTGGAGCGAACACTGCGTGCACAAGACGTTCAGAAGCTCAGTCGATATGTCGGTGGACGGACAGCAAATATATTTTGACAATCTGCTTAAAGAAACCGTTTTCAAAGCGACCATGCAACTCAATAAGGACTGGTGCATATCGGTCTTTGCGGATAATGCCGGCGTCGTCGAGTTTGATGAGGATTCGGCCGTTTGTTTCAAAGTGGAAACCCACAATCACCCGTCGGCGCTTGACCCATACGGCGGGGCGGCCACGGGGATAGGCGGCGTGATTCGCGACCCGATGGGCACCGGCCTGGGTGCCAGGCCCATCGCCAATACGGACATCTTCTGTTTTGGCGAGCCGGACAAGAAGCTCCAGGATGTACCCAAGGGAGTTCTGCACCCGAGAAGAATCATGAAAGGGGTGGTGGCGGGCGTTCGCGACTATGGCAACAGAATGGGGATTCCCACCGTCAACGGCGCCATCTACTTCGACGACAGGTACATGGCCAATCCGCTGGTCTATTGTGGCAATATCGGCCTGATGGACAGAAACAAGTGCTTCAAGAAGCCGCAGACCGGCGACCTGATCGTCATGGTCGGAGGGCGGATCGGAAGAGACGGCATACATGGGGCGACCTTCTCTAGCGGTGAAATGACGCATGAGCACGAGACCATCTTCTCGCACGCTGTGCAAATCGGCAACCCGATCACGGAAAAGAAAATGCTGGATGTCCTTGTCCAGGCAAACATGGCCGGGCTGTATGAAGCCATTACGGATTGCGGCGCCGGCGGATTGAGTAGCGCCGTCGGGGAAATGGGCGAACACCTCGGGGCCGAAGTGGATTTGGAGAAAGCCCCGCTAAAGTATGCGGGCCTCAGTTATACGGAGATATGGATCAGCGAGGCCCAGGAGCGGATGGTCATCGCCGTCAAACCGGAAAGCCTCGAAGCGATAACAAAAATCTTCGACGGCGAAAACGTCGAGTCAACCGTCATCGGCCGATTCACAGACGACAGGAAACTGATTCTGCGATATGGCGGCCAGCAGGTCGGCGAGCTGGACATGGAGTTTCTGCACAACGGCGTGCCCAAGTACTCCCGCAAGGCCCTCTGGGAAACGCCGAAGCTGACCGAGCCGAGCCTTCCCGAAAAAGACAGTTACAACAGTGACCTGGTGCGGATTCTCTCATCGTACAACGTAGCCAGCAAAGAGTGGGTCATCCGTCAGTACGATCATGAGGTCCAGGGCGGCTCGGTCGTCAAACCGCTGACCGGTATAGACAACGATGGGCCTTCTGATGCGGCGGTGATCCAACCGAAACTCGACTCGGACCGGGGCTTGGCGATAAGCTGCGGGATGAATCCGCTGTACGGCGACATCGATCCGTATTGGATGGCTTTGGCGGGGATTGACGAAGCTATAAGGAACCTGGTCTGCGTCGGAGGGCGGATTGACAGGGTCGCACTGCTGGATAACTTCTGCTGGGGCGACTGTACAAGGCCGGAAACGCTCGGCCGATTGGTCCGAGCCGCCCAGGCTTGCTACGATGGCGCGATGGCCTTCGAAGCGCCTTTCATCTCCGGCAAGGATTCACTCCATAATGAGTTCACGTGCGAGGACGGCACGCGGATATCCATTCCTTCGACGCTGCTGGTTAGCGCAATATCCCTCGTTGACGACATTAACAAGTGCGTCACGATGGACGCCAAAAAGACCTCCAACCTGCTCTTTGTCGTGGGTGAGACGAAAAATGAGTTAGGCGGCTCGCACTACTACAAGATAGCCGGCCATATCGGGGCGAACGTTCCGCGGCTGGACCTCGGAACGGCCCCGAAGATTGCAGCGAAGATTTCCGCCGCCATCGCCAAGGGCCTGGTCGTCAGTTGCCATGACTGCTCCGAGGGCGGGCTGGCCGTGGCCCTGTCGGAGATGGCCTTTGCAGGCTGGCTCGGGATCGAGGCGGACCTGCGAGGCTTGCCCAGAAGCAAAGATTGCTGCCGAGTCGATGCCCAACTTTTCAGCGAATCAAACAGCCGTTACATCGTGGAAGTTCAGCCTGAAAAGTACGATGCGTTCGCCAGGGTTATGCTCAATCTGCCGTTCGGCCAGATTGGAAAGGTAACAGAAAACAAAAAGCTCGTCATCAGATCCGAAGACGGCAGGACGGTTATCGACTCTGACGTAAGCTCACTGAAGCAGGCGTGGCAAAAAACATTTGACTGGTAACATTTGAAAAGATGACACATGGAAGAGATTAAGGCAATAGTCTTACGAGCGGCGGGGATCAATTGTGATAGGGAGACGGAGCATGCGCTGGAGCTGGCCGGAGCTAAGGCAGAGCGTGTGCATATCAACAGGATCATAGAAAACAAAAGCCTGCTGGACGAATTTCACATCATCGTTTTCCCGGGCGGTTTTAGCTATGGCGACGACGTGGCCGCCGGCAAGATCCTTGCAAACCAGATTGTGCATCATCTGTTCGAGCCGATCCAGAAGTTCATTGAAGACGGCAAGCTCGTGCTGGGAATCTGCAACGGCTTCCAGGTGCTGGTCAAGACGGGTATTCTCCCGGGGGGCAGCTCGTCGGGGCACCAGCAAGACGTGACCATAGCGTACAATGACAGCGCCAAATATGAGGATCGCTGGGTCTATCTCGCCCCGCAGACCGACCGGTGTGTTTTCATCGAGCCCGGCAGGCAGATTTACCTGCCCGTCGCACACGGCGAGGGCAAAGTTGTCACCAAAGATGCGGCAACGCTGGATGCGTTGAGGTCCGGGGGGAACATCGCATTCAAGTATGTGGATGAAAGCGGGCAGGAAGGCGACTATCCTGTCAATCCGAACGGCTCTGTAGATTCGATAGCCGCTCTGACGGACGCGACCGGTCGCGTCTTAGGGCTGATGCCGCATCCTGAGCGATTCGTCAGGCCGACTCAGCACCCGCGATGGAGCCGCTCGGAGAATGTGGACAGCGACGGGATGACCATCTTCAGGAACGCCGTCAAGTATATACAAAACAACTTCCAGCAGGATCGCCGTCCAAGCCTCTCAAGTTGCAGCCGTTGAGTGAAAAACCGAAAGAGCAAGGCGCTAAATGACTTCCCAGTCGCGGAGCCACGCATATTCCTGCGGCAGGGCGGCCCACCGTTCTTCTGTAAGATGCTCGAGCCATGCCTTGTCCGCCGCTGTCTGTCCAAGCGGACGTGTATATGAGGCCCGCGCCGCATTTTCCACCTCATAGACCGTCGAAAGTCCCGGTATCACGCTTGTCACCGCGTCATTGAGATTGAGGATACATTGCAGTGTCAACCTCGCCAAATCGTTATCTTCCTTGCTGCCGACGCCTAACTTTGGCTTGCCATTGCTTTCGAAAAGGCTGCCGCCAAAGAACGGCTTTATTGTAATCAGTCCGACGTTGTGCTCGTGCAGCGACTGGAATACGCTCTTGTCGTCGGGCCCGTAGCCGGCGTTGACCTCTTCAATATTCTCTCTTGCAGCAGGTTGACCCGCCTGCCTGGTCTTGGCCGTGCAGGGGAAAATGAACACTTCGACCTCAGGGTACTTTTCCACAACGTGTTTGGCCCACGGACGGCTGTGGGAAGAGACGCCAAAATGGCGCACCTTCCCGGCCTTGTGAAGCTTCTGGAAAGCTTCGATCATCGCTTCTACGTCGGCATCTGTATTGGTTCCATCCATCTTCGCCTGAACGCGCCATATATCCAGGTAATCCGTGCCGATATGGCGCAGACATTCTTCGACGTTGTGGACCTGGGCATCGACGTTACAGTATTCATTGCGTCGCGGAGACAGCTTGGAATCGTCCGCTCCAACAATCATTTTCTCGCGGCGTCCCTTAATCGCCGCGCCGTAGCACAGGCACTCCTCGGCGCCCGTGATGTCGAGATAGTTCATGCCGCAGTCTATGGCCCTGGAAACCACTTCGGTGCGGTTCCGGGCGACGTCATCGGGCACCTGCTCGTTGGTGAACTTGCCCCACCACCAGCCGCCGCTCTGGTCTCTCCACGGCGCTCGCCAGTGTCCGCCCAGGCTGATCTCTGAAATTACAAGGCCCGTCTTGCCCAGCCGGCGGTAGCCCATGTCGGGGTGGTAGTTGAGTATCTTCGGGACATCTGCGCTCTTTTTCTCGCTCGCGCGAGCAGAAGGGTCCATCCCGCCCGCAAGTGAAGCGGCAATCGTCGCCGCACTGACCAATGAGGTATTGTGGATGAAAGCGCGTCTTGAAATGTTGTTCGTGCTCATAGGTATTCTCCTTTACGAAACAGCATAGCCGAAGCGGATAAAGATATCAAGCTGATTTGCGCGCAACCATAGAATCTCAGGCAGAATACCGACAGAGCATTGTTGAAAACGAAAAGTGATCATAGTACTATAAAGATTATCGCTTCAAGGAGAGTATCAGATAAAGGTAGTATAGGGAAATCCCGGTCCAAAGAGGCGTATGAAAACCATTCCCGATGAAAGGACGCCGTATATGAGAGCCTCAATTTTCTTTCTACTGTCAGCAGCGTTGTTTCTTGTATTATCGCAAGATGCCCGATCCCAGGAAGAAGCGGATGCCTATTTGTGGCTGGAAGAGGTTGAAGGCGAAAAGGCCCTGAGCTGGGCAAAGCAGATGAGCGAATCAACGCTTACCGTCTTGAAAGCCCAGTCCTCATTCGACGAAATCTACCAAAGAACTTTGGAAATCTTGAACTCCGACAAGCGCATCGTGTACCCGCAATTTTACGGTGATTATCTCTACAATTTCTGGAAAGATGAAAAATATGAGCGTGGTATCTGGCGCCGGACCACGTTACAGCAGTACCTTAAGCCCTCGCCTGAATGGGACATCCTCTTGGACATTGACAGGCTCTCTCGCGAGGAGGGACAGCCGTGGGTATTCGCAGGAGCAGTCGGACTATACCCAGACTACTTACAATACGTGGTTTTCCTGTCACGAGGCGGCGGCGATGCTCAGATCGGGCGCGAATTTGATGCCAACTCAAAGCAGTTCGTCCAGGGAGGATTCAGTCTTCCGGAGGCAAAAGGCTCCCTCTCCTGGGACGATCCCAATACGGTTTACGTGCAAACCGATTTCGGTGAGGGAAGCTTGACAGATTCAGGCTATCCCCGGATCGCAAAGAGATGGAAAAGGGGTACGACGTTAGACCAGGCACAAACTATCTTCGAGGGCGAAACAACCGACGTCTCCGCCGGGTGTTACGTCATTAATACTCCGGAAAGACAGTATGAGGTCATTTCCCGATCGATGACTTTCTACACGCAGCGCGTCTATGTGATCGAAGATGGCAAGCCTGTCAGGCTCGAAATCCCCGAAGATGCTCGTTTTGGTGGATTCTTTAAGAACCAAATGCTCATCCGGCTCAAATCGGATTGGACAAAAGGTTCAGAAACTTATAGACAGGGTTCACTCATCAGCATTGATTATGACAAGTATCTCCAGGGTGATCGTACCTTCAACGTCGTTGTCGAGCCCAATGAGCACTCGAATATTCTCTCGTTTTCCAATACCCGGAATCTGCTTCTGGTAGGGATGCTCAACAACGTGCGAACCGAGCTTTACAAATGCCGCTTCGAGAATGGCAGTTGGAAGAGGGAAAAGGTCGATATGCCGGGGATAGGGGCCCTTTACGTTGCCGCAACGGATGAGCAGTCAGATCAATACTTTTTCAGGTACGAGGACTTTCTGACTCCAACGAGTCTCTACTACGTTGCGGACAGCCAAAACATACAGAAAGTGAAGAGCCTTCCGGAGTTTTTCGACGCCAACGGCCTGGAAGTAAAACAACTGGAGACCTTTTCCAAAGACGGTACTCGAGTTCCTTATTTCCTGGTGCAATCCAAGAAGGCGAATACAGACGGCTCCAATCCAACGTTGTTATATGGGTATGGCGGCTTCGAGATTTCTCAGATTCCCAATTACTCCGGCGTTCTGGGCGCAGCATGGCTTGAAAAAGGCGGCCTTTATGCCTTAGCCAATATCCGCGGGGGAGGCGAGTTCGGTCCCAAATGGCATCAGGCGGCATTGAAGGAGAACCGCCAGCGGGCCTATGATGACTTCATCGCCGTGGCAGAGGACTTGATCAAACGCAAGATCACTTCGCCGCGACACCTCGGTATTATGGGCGGCTCGAATGGGGGTTTGCTGGTAGGCGCTGTATTTACACAGCGACCGGAGCTCTTCAACGCGGTGGTCTGCCAGGTGCCGCTGCTCGATATGAGGCGTTATAACAAATTGCTGGCCGGCGCCAGTTGGATGGCTGAATACGGTAATCCCGACGTTCCCGATGACTGGGCCTATATCAAAAAGTACTCGCCGTACCACAATCTTTTTCCCGATAAGGAGTACCCATGCGTTTTTTTCTATACCTCTACCCGGGATGATCGCGTACATCCGGGACATGCACGAAAGATGGTGGCTAAAATGAAAGAGATGGGTCACAAAGTTTTGTACTACGAGAATATGGAGGGAGGGCACGCCGGAGCGGTTACAAACAAGCAAATCGCCCTAAAGACGGCCATGAGTTATGCCTATCTGTGGATGCAGCTCAAATAGGATCGCCTGGGAGCCGTTTGCAGAGCGAAGGTGAGCATCGTAACGATACGTGCTTTTATCGAATGATGTTGACAGACAGCTAAGACTTGGCGCTTGCGGGAGACTTCAAGCTGTGGATCATCTTTAGGGCTGCGGACCTGTCATCAGCAAAGGTGAAGACTTCGCTCAGGCCGGCCACCACGAAAATACACTTGGTTACTGTGGTGATACCGCAGAGAATAAGCTGACGTCCGGTGTTCTGCAGCAGGTCTCTTAGAATCAGGAGATTACTGATATTCCAGGAGTTGACTATCTCAACCAGGGAAAAATCGATGATCACGTCGCAGTTGCCCGCGTTGCCGACGGTTTCATTGAGTTTCTTGAGCTCGTCCGACCTTTGTGATCCGTCATGGGGCAGATCAACAAGAATAACGTCTTTTGACAGCTTCTGAATTCCCATTTTTACTCACTCCAGAGGCAATGTTTTGCCATACCTTTATAGACCTGTATCGGAATAACACGCGGCCGGGTTTAGCAAAAACGCAGGGATGAGCACATTCCGGGCGATGGGGGGACCTCTTATCGGATGTTCGCAGCGGATTTCGGCCGTGCGCCCACGGTTGTTTCAGGCGGGCCGGGCGGTCTCAGCGATCCAGCCACGTATGAAGGTTCTCTCGGACGAAGTCATCATCGGTAAGATGCGGGTAATCGTGGATCACTTGATCTATTCTGCCGGCTTGACCGGGGGACAGTTGTTCTGCCGCGTCAAGTGTTCTAATCTCTTTCAGCAGGCCTTGCCGTTTCAATACATAAGATATGCCGGGTATGCATCCGGCAAAGCGGTTGTCGGCATCGAAAATCGCCTTGTTAGCTAACGTCATCTGGCTGGCCAGCGTGAGCAGCTCATGAGGGATCTGCTTGCCGGCTTTTCTAATTGCCGCAATGCGAGTAAGCTGTTCAACCGCCTTCTTCGTCCAACAGGCCCACTGCCCCAGCAATCCACCGACAATCTCGACCGACACGGTCCGGCCCTCAACCGTGAATTCGTGCCGGGTCAGCAAATCGACGATGATGTTGTCGTCGTTGCCGGTATAAAGCGCAATTTCGCCGGCCCTGCCGGAGTGAGCAACCGCCTCAAGCACGTCGAGGGTCTGATACCTGTTAAACGGCGCAATTTTTATCGCGAGCACGTTCGGTATTGCGACGAATTTCATCCAGAATTCGAGCGGCAGCGTCATTTGGCTTATTGTCTGCTGCAAATAGAATCCCATAACCGGTATCACCTCGGCGACCTGCCGGCAGTGGTCTATCAGCTCTCCGACGGATTTTCCCCTTAGGGCCGTCAGGGAAAGCAATCCGATATGATAACCAAGTTCCCGGGCCAGGCGTGCTTCCTCGACTGCATGTCGAGTATCACCCACGATCCCTGCAATCATGACCGGTTCGGCTCGGCGGGACGAGAGTGTGAACTGCCGGGCGGTCTCGATAACCAGCTCCAGTACCGGACGGTATAAGCCGATCTTAGGCTCGTGAATAGCGAATTGCGTCGTATGGACGCCCACGGCCAGTCCCCCCGCGCCCGCAGCCAGATAGTAGCGGCTCAGCGCCCTCTGGTGACGCTCGTCGATTCGGTTGTCCGTCTGCAAAGCCAGTGGATGGGCTGGGATGACACATCCGCGGCGGAGCTGATTGACGAAAGACGGTTCATTCATGGCAGACCATCCTCAAAATTTGCCGTTGCGTACATCGTATTTTGTCGGTTTCTTCAAAATCGGTTTTCCGGCCGCCACCCATTCGGCAATCATGGAAATCATCTGCTCGAGCGACGTTTGCGGGCGGCCGAATGTGCTCATGCAATAAGATGCATCCGAGAGCAGGGCGGTCGGCGCCTCCTGAGAGATGAATCTCGGCTTCCTGCGGAGCGTGCCGGCGATGAGCTCAGCCAGCCGGCGAATGGGTATAATATCCGGCCCGGCGACATTGAGGATGGCCGGAGGAGACGTGGCCAGAGTAATAGCGCGAATAATGTAATCGTTCGCGTCTGCCTGCCAGATGAGGTTCACTGCGCCCATCGTTACGTCGATTGGCTCGTCGTTCAAAATCTTCATCGCGAGATCGACAATGATGCCGTATCGAGGCTCGTTCGCGTAGTTGAGTCTGACCAGCGTCACCGCTGTATTGTAAAGCTGTGAGAAATATTCAAACATTCTTTCTCTGCCGAGGCACGATTGGGCATATTCGCCAATCGGTTCGGGAGGCGTCTTTTCGGAAGCGCCGCGACTGGTGACATCAACAAGTGGATAAACGTTGCCGGTCGAAAACACCACAATTCGCGAACCTTTGTAATGCCGCGCTGCAAGCGTCGGCAGAAAGCTGTTCATCGCCCAGGTCAGCGGCTGATTGCCGGCCGCACCGAATTTCATGCCGGCTAAATAGAATACGTTTTCGACATCGGGCAGTTTCCGATAAACAGATTCATCGAGCAGATCCGCTTCGATAACCTTGACCTCGGCCCGCTCTATCCTGCTGCGGGCGGCCTGATCGCTGAACCGCGAGACGGCGTAAACATTCTTGCTCCCGGATGCTTTTTTGAGCATCATCGCCAAAGTCGGTCCCATCTTGCCGCCCGCCCCCAGCAAAACGATGTCACCCTTTAGATGAGCGACAACCGCTTTGGTCTGCTCAGTCGGCTCGCTCAGAATATCTTCCAGTTTTGTCTCGTCCATTGCAGATATTTAGCTTAACTTGAGCACCAGTAAGATCAGCACACGGATTGCCATCAACACGACCGCGAGCAGCCCCAGGCCGCCCAGGATATTCAGGATTATCGTATTGCGCCGCTCACCCATGATGTCCTTTCGATTGGCCAGCCAGAGTATCGTCGCGGCCATCAATGGATTGCCGATAACGGTCAGCGCCTGGCCGAAGATGATGAGCTTGACCGGTTTCTGGCCGGTGCGCAATGCCAGCATACCGACGACCATGCCGGCCAGCAGGACCGCAACCGTAAAAAGCCGCGACCAGCGGTCATTGAGCCGGCACGGCTTGCCGATGCCGTCCGCTAAGATGCTGCCGCCGATCATCGCGTTAATCAAAAACGGGTTCATTGCTACAGCAAACAGGCCGACACAGAAGAATATGTAGGCCACCGACCGAAGCAGAGGCCGCAGCGACTCCGCCAGCACGCCGATATCCTCGGCGGGCTTTCCGGGAATGACCGTGGCGGCGGTAATCATGATGATCGCGCTAATGCCCGTCAGCACACAAACGCCGGCGACGGAATCACCGATACTGCGTCTGTAATCCTTTATCGTCCAGCCCTTTTCACGCACCAGGTTGCCCTGATAGAACGCTGCGGCCACCGAGAAGGTTGTCCCGAGCAGAGAGGCAATGAGAATCATCGGGTCGTGGATGACTCCGCCAATTTTCTCGGGGACGGCAAGCGATACTCCCTGCGGCCAGCTTGGAATGAGGCCCCTGACGATGCCTGACAGGCTGGGGCCTGCCAGCACGACGTTGACCAGAAAGCACAGGAGCATCAGACCTACCATTATCTTCATCATCCGTTCGAGGAAGCGATAAATATGCTTAGCGGCGAACAGGAAGACAATGATCAGACTGTTAAACCCCAGCAGTATCCATCGGGATTCAATGTTGGGGACAAAGGTTCCGGCGGCAACGGCGACTGCTACATTATTTGAGAATTGGAACGTGCCGCAGATAAGGCACAGATTGATGGCGACAACGGCCGCAATCGGCCGGCCCAGGCGCTGGGCAATCAGCGTGCATGGCGTCGCGCCGCCTACGACGCCGATTCGAGCGGCCGTGGTCATATACATGCCCATCAACACCCCGGTCAAGATGAGCAGCCACAGCAATTCGTATCTGTGACTGGCCCCAATATTGGCGGTGACCAGCAAACTGCCGGGTCCGAACACGACACAGGCGGTAATCAGGGCCGGACCAAGTGAGCGCCACCAGGGCAACCGTCTATTCAGCTCTGAAGTCGCATCGACCATAAAACGCTCCGCTGCAAAACAGGTTTGGGGTGAACATACACGTTATTCAAAGAACAATCCTGGACACTTTATACCAGAGCTTTTGAGAATATACCAGCTTTTGGACAGAGGCAAGACTACTTGTGCCCGAAATCGAGGGGGAGTTTCTTAGCCGGGACTTACCGGCCGGGGGAAGGAGGCCCCGCGGTCCAGTTATCGGGGTCGCTGCCCGAGTGGTCGCGGTCGGAAGAAATTCGCACCAGTGCATCACCGGTCCCGTCCGCCGTCTGCGGCCAGGGCGGTACATCAGCGTAGATGACTTCGTCAACAATGACCCATGAGACAGGGTCGCCCGGCAGGTCCGGCGCCTGCGGCATTTCCAGAGCAAGCTGCTCGCCGGCATTGGAAAGATTGCCCGACCACGGGCCTGTGATGTCCACTCCGGCATCGAGAGAATCCGTTTTGTACGTGGCGACAAAGGCTGCCAGCCTATCAGCGTCGGCGGACGGGTCGAAACCGACCACAATTAGCCTGCCGCCGGCGCGAATTGAAGTGCCGGCCGGAAACGTGTAATCGACCGCACCGTTCAAACGCCAGGGACCGACGGAATTCTCCATGTTCACCCGGGTAGAAGTGGGATTGAATAGCTCGACGTACTCGTCATCGGTATCCGTCGCCGGATGATACATCAGCTCACTGATCACCATTCTGGGGCTGGGACTTCCGTTGGCCGCGTCGCGCGAGGGAGCCATTTGGAACCAATACGTGCCGCCGTCGGGGTATCGGCCCAAAGATGTCTCTGCCTGCTGCCCCTTGAATCGGATACAGTCAACGATGCGGTCTTCGGCTGTGCCGGGAAGATATGAAAGGACGACTTCTTCTCCGGCTTTATCCAGGCCGAATCCACCGCCGGCGGAGCTGTGGAAGCCTGTGACCTCGTCAAAGCTGATACAGGAGCGGCCGGCAATCTCAACCGCAGGGATGGGCCATTTTCCGAGCTCGCCGATGTCATCGCTCAGATACCAGTTGCGCAAGCTGAGCTTTGCCGCCCTCGTATTATAGAGTTCTATCCAGTCATTGGATTCCTGCGCCGGGTGCTGCGGATTGCTATAATCTGTATGGGCGGTGATTTCGTTGAGGACCACGGTCGTTTGTGGCTCGGGATCGTCCCGGCCGGGCGAACCGTCTATGTACGTGCTTGCACGCCAGTTGCCGCCATAGTTCAGCGAACCGTCCGGCTCACCCTCCATCGCCGAAATCAAAGGCACCATCGAGTGGCCTCCGCCGTCGGCCGCGACCGGCCATCCGCGACCGGCGCCGTATGTGAATTCCACAACCGTCCCATTCCACAAGTCCACCAGGCTCACATTCTCGCCGCTGTTGGAGAGCTTGCCCGTGTATTCGCCGGCGATTCTGGAGGACAAATTCGCTCCATAGCGCGACGTGAAAGCCGCCTGGTTTTTGACGACCAGGACGAATTCCCCGGGCCTCAGCGTGGGCACTTTGCCCTGGCCGAAGTCAAACGTGACGCCGGCAACAAAAGAAGCACTGGTCAGATCAATTGTCTCATCTCCGGTGTTCTTTAGCTCGATGAATTCAAACTCATCGTTATCTGTGGAATCGCCCGCTGAAGGGCCGGACGGACTATACATGATTTCCGTGACGCGGAGATTGTTCAGGATATGAGCGGTAAGCGGCTCGCCTGTCACAAATTGAATTGGCGCGGACCAGTAGCTCCATCGGTTTGTGTTGTCCTTCATCCGGCAGCGCACCCGATACGTGCGGCCGGCCTTCACGACGCTGGCGGGGATCGTTACGCGGCTCTCGAATACTGTCATCTCAGGGCTTTCCCAGACGGCATCGATCTCGTACTTGCCTTTTCGGACGCCGGCACTTGGCGGAACGCTGCCGGGATCAGCCAACTCGCCGGCCAGGCGAACGTCGATAAAGCAGTCGCTACTGCTGGTTCTTGACATATTCTGTACCTGGATAGCGATAGTATTCTCGCCCTCAACCAGGTAGGTCGGCACCGGCAGAACGAAGGTAAGCCAGTCCTTTTCGGCGGAGTTGGCGCCGTTGGCAAGGCCGTCGTAGGGGACGTTTTCGGAGGGCATATTCTCCTGCAATACGAAGGTGTCATTGATCCACACGTTGAATCCATCGTCGTACATAGCTTCCAGCACAAGGTTGTCTATCGCCGCGGGATCATTGACTGTGAACCTCTTGCGAATATAGAAGGACGTGTGCGCGTATTGCATTCCCGACAGCGTCGTGTTCAGGAAAGACGCCGTTTCTCCCCAGCCGATTGGGGTGGCTCCCTGCGCCCAACTTGAATCGTCAAAGGAAGGCTCTCGCCAGGCTGTAAGGTCGCGCACTGCGGGCTCTTGTGTTCCTTTGAAGTATTTCCATACGGCCCCCTCGTTTATCATCGCGAGATTCCCATTCTGTGGCGCGATGGCGGAATCGGAGGACACCTCGGCAATCCGCCATTTCATTGCGGCAAACGTGCCGTTGCCCTGCGGGTCGCTGAAAGGACTCGTCTGGAACGTCAGGGCGTTAATCGGATACGTGGGCGGACAAGTCGCGGTGATCGTTGGCGTCCGGGGGATAGCCGAATCGCTGGAGATTGAATTCATGTGGCTCTGACGCTCGACGACAAAGTCCTTCATGACCTGGACCATTCCGGGGAAGCTGCGCGCATAGCCGCGGTCCACGGCCTCTTGATAGAAACGGCCTTGTCCGGCCTTGAACGACGCTGACTGGTTCAGATATTGAGGGTAGGCGCCGTCGCCCACGACCCAGTGGTAGTCCCACATAGCGCGGTCGGCGTCTATTATTGAAAGAGGACGGTCAGGATCATCAATGATGGCGGCGAACTCGTCAATAAGCTGATTCATCTGCTCAGGATTGAACAGCAGGTCCCAAATCTCCCGTACCCGGTTTCTGCACGCCACGTCGAGTACGGCATTGTTCAGAAGGCCGCTCGTGCTGAACGGATCCTTCACGCTGCTGTAGTAACAGGTCCAGGTCAGGTCGAGATCCCACGGAAGCTGCCACCACAATATATTTGTTCCCCATTCGTTCGTGGTTGGTTCGGGGTTCAGATAAAAGAAATGGTTCTTGCTGGTGATGTCCCCGTGCCAGACGGCGTGATAAATGGCGTAATGACCGTAGTAGGAGTCGAGGTTTACATTCGAGCCCCACCAGGCAGCCGATGGCCGAGACTGGTAGCTGCTCCTGAAGCCCAGGACGTCGGATTTGTTTGTGACGCCCGTCGGCCCCTGGTTATTTAGTTTACAGCCGTCGGGATAGGCTTGATCCATTTTGTAGAGGTTGCCGTCCGGCAGATGATGTTCGTCCAGAAAGCGGCCGTCCATCTGCTCAATGGTCATATAGAGACCCCAGAAATCGCCATCGTACTGGGTGCCGCGGCTGGTCAACGGCGGGTGCGTCGCGTTGAGGGTTCCATCTTCGTTTGCCTCGTCAATGATCCTGAATTGTACCCAATTTGTTTTTGACGCCGGAACGCCGGCTATGTTGAAAAGCTTAAATGAAACAGCCTCGAACATGCCTTGCTCGCCGCGCTGACCGAAGCTGCCCTGCTGGATACACGCCGAGAAGTTCAGCTTGTCCCACTTGGTCGCATACTCGTTGCCGTAGTCGTCGCGGGCCTGGAAGCGATGGCCGCGGTTGAAGTTGAACTTCCACATATTCTTGCCCATCGCGTAGCGCCAAACGCCGCCGCGCGAACGGTAACGGACATGGTCGTAAACGTCGCCATCGTAAACCAGCGTCCCATACCATTTGTAATCTTCGCCCAGATATTTTTCGAGCCAGGTAGCCGTCTCGACGTCCGATTTCCTGCTGATCATGTGATAGACGGGCAGGCTTCGCATGACGTCGGTTCCGTATTCAACGACAGGCGTCACGCCGGGCTGAACGGCCCCTCGCCAGGGCGGCACACCGTCATAGACAAAATAAGCGAAGTTCGGCTGCGGATCATCCATATACGGCACGATAAGGCCCTGACCTGCGCCATCCATCACCGTGATGCGATAGCGTATGAGCCGACGGTGGACCTGGATTGAGCCCGGAAGGCGAGCGCTGTAAATATCGTCTCCGGCAATCTCGTCCCCATCGCGTCCGCCATCGTTCATTCTGACGTCGGTCCAGTTCACGCGGTACCGTTGGTCTGTAAGGTTGATATAGCTGCCGGGCTCGACGACCTGATAGCTTAGCGTGACACTGGCTACGCCGTCAGGGTCGGTAACCTTGGCCGTCACGGTCACAACCTCGCCGGACCTGGGCTGTTTGGGCGAGTGTTTGACCTGGCGGATGTGCGGCGGCGGATTGTCGAGCCAGACCGAGGCATTGCGCGCCACCGGCGTAGGGGGAGCCGAACGCCAACTGCCCGCCAGATCGTTGTCGAGAAGGGGATTAACCAATTGAATAGAATGCCCGGTACCCGGCCGATTCTCCGGCACGGCGTCACCGACGGTCGGCCAGGGAAATCCGAGCTGATACTCGACCTGATCTATGAGATCACCCTGAGCGTCGCGCAGCACAATCCTGCCCGCCTCATTGTCAAGTCTGCCGTCGAACGGGCCGAACACAAGACTCGGAGGCAGGCCAAGTCTTCCGCTGCTCCACTTGGCGTGAATTCGGGTCGGGTCCTGGGCTACGATGATATAGCCGCCCGCCGGCAGGATTGAGCCGGGCCCGAACTCATACGAAATTTCACCCTCGATGTACCAGCCGGTCAGGTCAACGTCGGCCGATTCAGTATTGTGCAGCTCGATAAACTCGACCCACTCAGTCTTGAGGTCGGGGTCGTAGTGAATCTCGTTGATTACTACGTTGCCAAAAAGTGCGCAAGGCCAAAAGAGCATAAGAACAAAAGAGCACAAGCCTTTTGCAGTTATGCCTTGTGGCTTATACGTTATGCGCATAAAACTGGGCACCGTTTTCCCTTTCCTCATATATGCTTCTTACCGGCCTGGCGAGGGGGCGGAACCGGTCCAGTTATCGGGGTCGTTGCCGTAATCTGTCGGGACTTTGCGGGTCAAGCCTAAGGCTTGGCCGTCCGGCTCGGCGGGCCATAGGTCATCTAAGGCGGAGCCGTCACTGTAATTGACCCGCTCGATGCGGATGTAATAACGCTTGCCCTCGCTGTCAACGTCGCCCGGCATGCCCAGCTCGATGCTCTCGCCGGCGTCGCTGAGCTTGCCGTCGTACGGGCCGAGAATCTTCTCTACAGGCACAGACGGATAGCGCCACATAAAGGCATCTGGCTTCTGGACGATTAACAGATACCCGCCGGCAGGGATGGTCACAGGTACGTCGGCCGGGAAGGTGAACTCGATGCCGTCGGTGAACTTCCACGGCTCGCGCGTAACGTAATCATAAAGCGTGACCGGCTGGGAGCTGATGTTATATAGCTCGATGTATTCGTACTGATCGTTGGTGTACAAGCCGCCGATGGGCCAATCGGGATGATACATGATCTCGCTGATCACAATAGGCCCGACCATCGGATACCCATTGGCGGCGCCCGGCGTATTTTGTTCCATCGCCACAAAGTTGTAATCGTCGGTGCTGGCTCTGTAGTACCGCCCGAACGACACGCCCGTGACCGAAGCGCCGAAGTCCTCCACCTCACGATAGCCGGTCAGCACGCCGCTCTGGGCCGAGCTTAGATACAAGCTTTCGCCGTTCTCGCTCAGGCCGAACGGCTCGCGGCAGCCGGCAGCGTTGGCGTTGCCGAAATGCAGGTCCTGGTAGAGAACGAGGTATCCATCTGCGCCGATTGTTGTTCCGTTGGCAATCTGGTACTTGAAGAGATTGTCCTTACTATCGCTGAGAAACCAGCCGCCGATGTTGATAGCGGTTCCGGCAGTGTTATACAGCTCGATCCAGTCTGACGCCTGTGCGTGGGCGTGGGCCAGGACTTCGTTAATCACGATAACGCCGGGATTGGGGATAATACCGCTGTCATCCTGTCCGGGCGAGCCGCCAGCGTAGGCGCTGGCCCGCCAGGCATCTTTCTCGCCCCAACTGTTCGGGTCGGGATTGGCAGGATTGATGGCAGTCAGTGAAAATCCTTCGCCGTCGGTGAGCGAGCGCCAGCCGTCGCTGTACTTGAAGTCCAGGATGGTTTGTCCGGCGGCGTCTTCCAGTGTAATTCTCTCCCCGGCGTTATTCAGTTGGCCGGAGTACTGGCCGGCGATATTGACGTTTGTGCCGTAGCGGGCCTCGAAGGCGCTGCGGTCCTGAACGGCAACGACGTATTGGCCGGGGGCAAGCTCGATGTCAGGGAAGGTAAAATCAATGCCGTTCGTGAAGCGGACGAGATTCAAGTTGATATTTTGCGTCCCGATATTGGTCAGCTCGATGAACTCTTCATTCGGGTCGTTAGCATCTGGTGCAGCTTGTGGATGATACATAATCTCCGAGATGCGAAGATTCTCCGCCACCGGCCCAACGGCATAGATCGCTTCGTTCAGGGCGCTCCATGTGCTGACGTTCAAGGCACGCGCCTTGACTTGAACGCTGTGCGGCAGCGTAATCGGGCCGGTATATCGGATCACGGCCGGTGAGAACCCGCCGGTGGACCGGCTCGAACCCGGGAGACGCGGATCTGAGCCGTCGAGGGTGTACCACATTGTGCCCGCCGGGGCCGTCATTGAAAACGAGCTGTTCTTTGAAATTAGACCTCCATGTTGATACGAGCCGTTAATGCGAAAAACCGGGGCCTCCACATTCGGGTAGAGCCCTGCATTTTTCAGCCAGCCAAGAACAGTAGTCGAGCGGCCCGGGAAAAAACCATTGAGCACATTATTGTTCTGGAAAGTCAGCCAGTCCTGACGGTTGTATGGGACGGATTTTCGGTTGTCGCCCCATCGCGCGGATTCGCCGACAATCACCCGGTCGATCTCGGCCATGCGTGCTGCGTACATATTTGCGGCGTTCGGGTGGGACAGCACGCCGCCGTTGAAGAAATACCGATGGACGTGGTCGGCGAAGCGTAAGCAGTATTCGGCGTTTCCCTTGAGCTTATTGTGAATATCGCTGGGGCTTTTGCCGACGTCGTTGCTACCTTCAAGGACATGCTCGGCATCCCACGAGTGGAAGCGCCATCGGCCATCAGGATGATTGCGATGCGTGGCGTACCAGTTCTTGTGGGGCCAGTCGTGGTTCCCGCAGAACCAGTTGGCCAGGAGGTACGTGATGAAGTTATCAACGTCCAATTGCTGACATAGTGTTTCGTATCTGGCCATATTAGCCGGCTGGGATTGTACGGCACTCGCAGCAGCGACCATATTGTTGTAGTTTGTGGCGGCCCGGCCGCCGGCGCCATCGTTCACGACGTCACCGGTACTGTGCTTTATGGCATCGTACTCTTCCTTTTCCCCGCCGAAGGTCTCGGCCGCCCAGGAATGGTCGGGCCTTTCATGAACATAGTACATGCCCCAGTACAGCCCGCTTATATAGACATGAGCGTAGAATCCGTGCGGCGAATAGCCGCCCATAGCGTTGTGAAGGTCGGCGGCATATTGGTCCTGAATGTACTTGACCGAGTCGCGTTGATCGGCGCCGGGGTGCAGCCACGAATGGTTCAGCACGCCGTCGAACACCATGGTATCGAACCGCTCCGTGGGAGAATCGCGAAAGACCTGATAATTGAGTGTCGTCGGCCCCCCGGTCGCCGTACCATCATCCATAGCCGCTTTGAACCTGGGCCGCATCGAGAGTTTGGCGGTTTTCCACCTGTCCAGACTCGTACCTCCTCCACTGACGCCTCCCTGCATGGCTATCGCACAGTTGATCTGGAATTCGCGCCCCGCACCCGGATCGATAAACTCCATCGACATTGCACGCTCTGTGCCGTCCTGCGACTGGTTGATGTAGATGCCTTTACTGCCGAACCAGTCGCTTCTGGGCATGACCAGCGAAATAGTGGGCACGGACATCATGTCATCAGCCGTAAGACGGTTGCCGGCAAGAGGATGGTTGACAATGTCCGGATCGACCTGATAATCGCCGGAAACTGAGCCCCACGAGATGGGACACCCCTCCGGGACAACCTGGGCGCGCGTGACCGGGTTCGTAGCCTGCCGCAGCACGTCACCGGCGAAGATATAGGTCTGAGCGTCAACGTTGGTCGATTTCCAGCCCGGCTTGACAGCCGCGGCCCGCAAAGTGGTCGTAGTGTTGATGAGAATAGGGCCCGTATAGGCCGCAGATGTTGGAGACCGGCCCGTTGCAGTCAGCGGCGTACTCCCGTCAAGCGTATAACAGATGATTGCGCCTTGTGTTTCGGTAGCAATCGTGACAAGAAAAGGCGCGGCGTAGAATCCGCGGCCGTGGCTGAATTGTGTGTCTGCGACAGTACCCAGATAGCCGGCGCTGTTTTGCGCTCCCGGGCTGGGTGAGCCAAAGAAGCGCAGGCTGTCATTCGCATCGGGGTAGCGGCCATACGAAATATCGGTGGCCTGATCGGAAAAGGCGATCACGTCGATCAGCGTGACGCCATCTTTGTCAAACAGAGCAATTTCTTCGCCTTTGGCGTCGAGCTTGAAATTCGCATGCAGCCCAAAATCCGCGGTGTCATCATCCGCCCACATCAACAGGTAGCCTTTCGGCTGAATGGTAGTCGCTGCTGCATTGTTATCCGGGATGCGCCATTTCGTGGGAACGGATAGATCATCCGTCAGGTACATACCGCCCAGCCTGATCGCCTGGGCGCCGTAGTTATGAATCTCGATCCAGTCATCGTACTGCCCCTGCGGATCGCGAATGACACTGCGGTTCGACGCCATCACTTCATTGATGACCAGCGGGTTTAGAACGGACCCTGAGCAAGGCGCATCGGCCCAAAACGCGGCAAACGCCGTTGTCACAAGGAAAAACGGCAATATTCTACAATTTCGTGGCATTGTTCCTTCTCGCCCGGTCGAGCCCGAGCCACCAGTATTCTATACCGTTTGCCGGCGCTGAAGTTCACCCGATTTGAGGCGATTCACGACAGGCCCGGACCTTTCATTTACACGCAGCATCGAACGGATTTCCACATTGCAGCCAGTCGCCGGCCAATATAGCAAAATCCAGGAAATCCACATAACAATCGCCGTTCAGGTCGCCGGCCAGGATTTTCCGGCATTGGAATACCGTAAATGTCCCATCGCTGACGTCGCTGATAGTACGATCCCCTGGATCGGAAATGCGAACGAGACATTCGTTCGAGTCTGCCGGAGGGACCGGGTCCCATTGGTACGAGCCGGTGTTTGGCTGTTGGCTGATTTGCTGCCAGTTTTGGCCGGCGTCGATGGAATACTCTATGATCACCGAATCGACCTGCGCGCCTTCGACGGTTTTCCACGTAACGGCATACGCGCCTGCGGCCGCGAGTTTCTCGCCGCCATTGGGCCGGACGACGATGGGCCTCGGCGCCACGACGTAACTCCAGGACTCACGGGGCTCATAGGAACCCGGAACATTCAGGTCCTTGGTGTGACGCTCCATCCACGTCAAGGTCACATCAAGATCATCCACTTCAACCAGGACGTAGCCGTATTCTTCCGCGTGATGCCGTTGCTCGACCGTATAGCTGCTCTTGTTGCCGGTGTAGGGCGGCGACCAGGAATACGGCCTTGCGCCAGCGGTTCCAATAATGTACTGGTGGATGTCATTGTCAGGCTCGTCGTCCTCATCAACCACTTGGGCGTGATCGTAGAAATGGTCGTGGCCGCACAAGAACACCCGGCCGCCGGCATTCCTTATACTCGACCAAAGCATGTCGCGCTCTGCTGGCCAGTTGTCCAGGCAATCAGCGTGCAACGCCCTGAACGCAGGTTCGTGGGTTGAGATGAAAACGTGCGGCTTGATATTGTCGTTCAACTGGGCCTCAAGCCACTTCTGATTGACTCTGTTGACGGTGTCGTGTCTGATGCCGGCATATCCGTCAAGCAGGACGATAAAGGCGTTTTTGTGAGCTACAGAATAGGTCATATACTTTTCATCGGCCGGGCCGTTATCGGGCAGCTTCTGCTGAGGAAATAGCTCGTTGCCGAACACATTGAGCCAGCGGGTGGCATAGTTGTCGTCGGGATCGATTTCAGGACGAGGATGCCTGCCCCAAACGTCAATAATCTCATGATTGCCCCGGCATACATAGACGCCAATGCCGGCATCGTACACGGGCTTGACGATCTGAACCCACGCTCGGAGCTGAGCTTCAAACTCGGCGGATCCATTTGTCACATAGCCCGAAACCAGATCCCCGGGAAACAGCACAAAATCGACGTTCCGGTCCATGATTTCCTCGACCAGCTCGCTCAAGACAGTCACTTGAATACCGTCAGTCTGGCCGCGGCTGTCGCACGTGACGATGAATCGCCACGGCGTCTGGGCTGGAGCCGTCGCGGAAATGAATGCCAGGAAAAACGCGACAAAAACAAAGTTGACCGCAATCTCTCTTCTAATTGTCGGGTTCTCCTGAAGAGGCTTACTGACGCTTAGCCGCCGCTTTTGCGAGCCAGCCGGCCTGGCGATTATTTTGTTTCAGGAAGATTTCCAAATCGCCGGTGTCGATCAAGCCATCGGCCTCGACGTCGCCGAGCAGGTAACTCTCCGGCGATTTGCTGCTGCTGGCCACATTGTTAAGGAGGATGACAAAATCCGCCTCGTTCACGGCGCCGTCTGCGTTAAGATCGTACCAAAGGATATTGTCGGCCTCCCGCCTGTCAGTGACGTTCCACGCCAGGCCGTAGCGCTGGTTGGGCGATTCCTGTGGATTCGCAATATCGCTGAAGGTTAGAATGATTCTGTAATCTGTGAAAGCGGCATCCGCGGCGACGTGAATGTGCTCCACGTTGTCAACGCGGCTGTCGCTGTAATCGAGCAGGTAGCCGTTTCGCCGGCCGCCCGTGGCAACGGCCCAGAGTTCAAGCCGAAGATTGCTGTCCTTATCGGGGGCTGCTTCGAACGGGCTGGTGTGGGCGTAGTGCCTGTTCCATGCGACTGTAACAGTAATGAATTTGTCGGCGGGATCCGGAATGGTAATCCGGTAAATGTTCTCAGTCGTTTGGCGTTTGTCAAGCAGGTTCAGGTCCCAGCCGGTCGTCGGAACCTCGCCCGGTTTGGCTGGTCCGGCCACCAGATGTTTGTAGGCGCTGACGGCGTTCAACATGCCGGCCCCCTGGATGTAATCAAGCGGCGCAGTGTGATCGTCATCGGTCTGCAACTGGCCCTTATGCCAGTAGGGCAGTTTTGTCGCGGAATTCAGCAGAATCGCCTTGATCAGGCAATTTCCACCATCCGGCGAAACAGCAGGATTCAACAGCGGATCCTGTTTAGCCTTTTGAACAAGCAGGCCGACTGCTCCGGCCACCAACGGCGCCGAGAAGCTTGAGCCGTTGCCGACCGGTTCGTAGCGGTTTGGCTCGCTTGCATAGGCAGCAAGACAGTTGCCGGGAGCGACGATGTCGGGCTTGCATCGACCGATGGCGGCCGGGCCTGAGCTTGAATGCTCCGGATACGCCAGAGCGAAATTGGCCAGACTGGTCGCCAGGTCGCTCGTATTCACGCTGTCAACAACTCCAACTCCGATGGCATTTGCCCCCGCACCCGGGTAGAAGACCGGGTCATGGGAATGGGTCCCGTTGCCTATGCTGGCTACGACGATAAGACCATAGTGTTCCGCGAGCGATTCTATGCCCCTTGTCCACCAGTCTTCAAACTGACTGCCCCAACTGGCGGTGATAATATCGGCGTCTGGCGGCTTGTGGTGACCGACGTTGTTAGCCAGAAAATACAGAAACTCATAAACGTCCGCTTCGGCTTGCGGCGCCACACCCTGGTAGCCGAACGGTCCAATCGCGGAATGGAATGCAACCGGGTCCTCGCCAAGCAGTATGGAGCAAACAGCCGTCGAATGCGGCGAGATGCCGGCGGGCAGGGTGGACTGATCCTGAAACGTGAATCGGTTCGTTTTGAAGCAGTTGTGCGAAACGTCGGGTTGGTAATCGTTTTGAGGCGCCTCGTCGATATATGTAAAGCTTCGGCAGACCAGGGCGAATTTCACACCGGCGCCGGTCAGAGCCGGGTCTATCGCCCGCAGAGCATAAATCCCCGTATGGTCCAACCCTTGCGGCTGGAGAACATTTTCAATCGGGGGATTCTGTGCCCCGGCGATGACAGCCCAGGGGCCGAGCGCTATTACCAGACAGGCTATCAGGCCCGATGCAAGCTTTTCCCTGGTCGTCTGTATCACTGTACAACCCCTGAGGTGGCGTGAAAAACGAAGCGGACTGAACCTACCCTTCCGACTGCCGCCTCCACAACCGAAACAACGTCTTTCTTTTCACCCGATTTATGCTATTATGATACTACAAAAGGCAGTCATTTTCAAGTAAATTGTGACGGTGGTTCTTATAATTTGGCGTTTCACGGGGCTGAGAGTCAACATTATTGGAAACTTGCGGGGAAATCTTGCGTTTATCGGTCAGGGGTGTTATAGTCAGGCTCAGATGAACGCTATTTTTCGCTAAAGGCTGGCTCTACGTATGAAAGTAATCCTTGATTCCGAGCAAATTGAGCAGATTCTCGCGGTTTTGACGGATCAGATTGTCTCAGATACACTTGCTCATTCGGATATTGCCGTGATCGGTATTCGCAGCAGGGGGGAAGTCCTGGCACAGAGGCTCGCCGCCCGGCTGTCGGAAAAGCTGGACAGGGATATTCCGTGCGGGACCCTGGATATAACGCTCTACCGGGACGATTTGAACTCGCCACAGGGAACAGCCCAACCCGAGGTGCGAACCACCGAAATCGGATTTGGCATCGATGAGAAGGTTATTATTCTGGTGGACGACGTGCTTTATACCGGCCGCTCGACACGAGCAGCCATGGATGCCCTCATCGACCTGGGTCGCCCCAGGGTGATGAAACTGGCGGTTCTCGTTGACAGGGACGGCAGGGAGCTGCCGATACAAGCCGACTATGCCGGTTACAAAGCTGACGCTGCCCCCGGCCAGTTGGTACAGGTTCATCTGGTCGAGTCGGATGGAAAAGATGAGGTGGTCGTCGAATAACGATATGCAGGGTGCGGAGCACGACGCGTATGGTGTTCATAAGGAAAGCTAAGCCGTTCACGTGGCAGCGCAAGCATTTACTCGGCCTGCGGGAACTGACCAGCGAGGAGATTACTTATATTCTCGATACCGCCCAGGGATTTGAGCAAGTCAGCAGGCGGTCGGTCAAGAAAGCACCGCCTTTGCGCGGCAAGGTTGTGGTGAACCTGTTCTTCGAAGACAGCACACGAACGCGAAACAGTTTTGCCCTTGCGGCCAGCCGATTAAGCGCCGATATCATAGAATTCACGAAGAAGAGCAGCTCAGTCAGCAAGGGCGAAACCCTCCTGGACACGGCCCGAAATCTGGAAGCCATGGGGGTCGATATCGTTGTTGTGCGGCATGAAGCCGGCGGGGCGCCGACGTTTCTGAGCCGGAACATAAAAGCCTCGGTGGTCAATGCAGGCGATGGATACTGTGAGCATCCAACCCAGGGCCTTCTGGACGTCTATACGATCCGCAAGATCAAGGGCACGCTGGAAGGTTTGAAAATTGCGATCGTCGGCGATATCGCTCACTCACGCGTGGCGCGCAGTGACATGTGGGCCATGACGAAGCTCGGCGCCGAAGTGACTTTTGTCGGCCCCCCGACCCTGATGCCGGCGCAGGTGGGCCGGCTGCCGGTCAAGGTCAGCTATTGCCTCGACGAAATTATCGACAAGGTCGATGTGATTAACATGCTGAGGATTCAGTTTGAGCGCCTCGGCGGCAATCCTTTCCCTTCCATACGCGAGTATTCGCACTATTTCGGGCTGACGGTAGAGCGTATGAAGAAGGCGAAGAGCGATATTCTGGTGATGCACCCCGGACCGATTAACCGGGGGCTGGAAATGGAAAGCGAAGTGGCCGACGGCCGCAACAGCGTTATCCTTCAACAGGTGACCAATGGCATTGCCGTTCGAATGGCGGTGCTATTTCTGGTCAACCAGGCCGCAACGCAGCAGGCCCAATGAGGTTTCTTCACGGTGGACGACGAACAATGAAGAATGGAGTCCTGATTAAGAACGGTCACGTCATCGATCCGGCAAACAGGATCGACGGCAATCGCGATGTGCTTATCGTTGATGGGAAGATCGAGCAAGTCAGCGAGAAGATAGAAAACGCGGGGCCGGAAACTCCGGATTTCAAAATCATTGACGCGGCCGGCAAATTAGTTACGCCCGGCCTGATCGACATACACGTGCACTTCCGCGAGCCTGGGGACGAAGAGGAGGAAACTATAGCGAGCGGCTCGGCGGCGGCCGTCGCAGCCGGTTTTACTTCCGTCGTCTGCATGCCCAATACAAAGCCACCCATCGAGAATGAAACGGACGTTGAGTACGTCCACCGAAAAGCCAGGCAGACTCGCAAGACGCACGTTTACACGATGGGGGCCATCACAAAAGGACTCGAAGGGGTTGAGCTTGCAGAGATGGGATTCATGGCGGAGGCGGGGGTCGTTGGTTTCACCGATGACGGCAGCGGGGTGCAGAATCCGGCCGTGATGCTGCGGGCCCTCAAGTATGCCGCCATGTTCGATCTGGTTATCGCCCAGCATTGCCAGGATAATGGTATCGCGGGTGAAGGGGTGATGAACTCGGGCTATTATTCGACGATATTAGGCTTGCCCGGTTTGGACCCGTTAGCTGAGGAGGCTATGCTGTGGCGCGATATTCAACTGATCAAGAGGGCCCCCGTCCGGTACCATGCTCAGCACATCTCAACGGCCGGCTCCGTCGAGCTGATACGGGCCGCTAAGAAGGACTCTTTGCCGATTACCTGTGAGGTGACGCCGCATCATTTGCTCCTGACGGAGGAGTGCTGCGCCGAATACGACACCAATTACAAAGTGAATCCCCCGCTTCGCAGGGCCGAGGACGTTGAAGCTCTCAAGCAGGCGATTGCCGACGGACTCGTTGACGCCTTAGTCACGGACCACGCTCCGCATTTGCAGAGCGAGAAGGAGCTGGAGTTTCTGGCAGCTCCCTTCGGCATCGCATCTTTGGAATGTGCGCTGAGCCTGTACGTCAAAGCGCTGATCGAGCCCGGCGTCCTCGACTGGCCCGGCTTGATACGCCTGATGACCGAAAGGCCCGCACGGACCATCGGCATTGACAAGGGCACGCTCAGCACAGGTAAACAGGCCGACGTGACGATCATCGACCCGGAGGTCGAGTATGTTATCGACGTGAATACCTTCCGCTCCAAGAGTCGAAACTGCCCCTATCGCGGCTGGAAAGTCAGAGGCAAAATCGAAAAGACAATCGTCGGCGGCGAAATAAGATTCGAAGCGTGAATGGAATATCCGCAATACACATCGCGCAGTGCGAAATCCGAGACACGAAATGTTTATTATCGACGGGCATAATCTTCTGTACGCCATTCGCAAGACGGAGGAAGGTTCCGAGACGTTCAGCGATGTTGCTTTGTGCCGAATCCTGAGCACGTATTTCAAACTGACCGGTGAAAAGGCTGAGATTATCTTCGACGGAACGGGGCCGCCGGACAAAAGCGGATTCAACGGCGTGAGCAATCCGGAGATTTTCTTTTCCGGACGGGGAACCGATGCCGATACGGTCATCGAAGACAAGATAAAAACAAGCACGGCGCCGAAAGGTCTGACCATCGTCAGCAGCGACAGGAGATTACGGCAGGCGGCAGGTGCGAGAAAAGCCACGCCGGTCAAGTCGGAAGAATTCTGGGCGGATATCCAGAAGCAGCTAAGCCGAAAAAGGCCGGTCAAGGAACCCCCTGGAAAACGCCGGGGGATCAGCGAAGGCGAAACCGAACAGTGGCTCGCATTCTTCGGGCTCGATCAGTAGCGTCTTGTGTTGAAGATGGTGATTTCCCGGCTGCGTCTGAGCTCGCCTCTGTTACGGGAATTCTCTTATCTGAGAATTTTGTATTGCTCTGTCCGACGAAAGATTGTATAAACATTATTCCCGATGCCGCGAGCACGGCGCACCACCCGAGTTGGCCGGCTTGTGTTCGCCAACGGCACATTGCACCGATGTCCGCGGTGTGATGCGAGGGTCTGCCGAGAAGGGCTTTTTTTTCAGACATAGGTTATTTGTGATTTTTATTTTAGGAAAAGTGGAGAATCTATGAAACGCAAAATGGTGACGATTGACGGCAATGAGGCCGCGGCTTATGTGGCGCATGCGACGAACGAAGTTATTGCAATATATCCGATCACTCCGAGCACACCGATAGGGGAGCTGGCCGATGCAAAGACAGCAAAGGGCGAGCGGAATATCTGGGGGACGGTTCCGTCGGTCACGGAAATGCAATCAGAAGCGGGGGCGGCCGGAGCCGTGCATGGCGCGCTGGCTACGGGCGCTCTGACAACGACTTTCACGGCTTCACAGGGTCTGCTGCTGATGATCCCCAACATGTACAAAATCGCCGGGGAGCTGCTGCCGACCGCGTTTCATATCACGGCGCGCTCGTTAGCGTGTCAGGCCCTTTCGATATTCGGCGACCATGCCGACGTGATGACCTGCCGGGAGACGGGTTTTGCGATGCTCGCCTCGTGCAACGTTCAGGAGGCGATGGATATGGCCCTCATCGTCCAGCAGGCGACGCTGGCATCGAGTGTGCCTTTCCTGCATTTCTTCGACGGCTTCCGCACCAGTCACGAAGTCCAGAAGGTCGAGCAGCTCACGTTCGACGATATGCGTGCGATGATTGACGACGAGCTTGTGGCCCGGCACAGGGCCAGGGCCCTGACGCCTGACAGGCCGATGATTAGCGGCACGGCCCAGAATCCGGACGTGTATTTCCAGGGCAGGGAGACCGTAAACAAGTACTATCTGGCCGTCCCCCAAATCGTTCAGAAGACGATGGATAAATTCGCTAGGCTCGTCGGACGCAAGTATCATCTGTTCGATTACGTCGGCGCGAAGGACGCCGAGAAAGTCATCATCGTAATGGGATCGGCCGCCGATACCACTCGGGAGACCGTCGAATATCTGGTCGCCGAAGGCGAGAAAGTCGGCGTCGTGAACGTGCGGCTGTTCCAGCCGTTCAGCATCAAGGACTTTATTGCCTCGCTTCCAAAGACCACCAGGAAGATAGCGGTCCTGGACCGGACGAAGGAGCCGGGCTCTCTGGGCGAGCCGTTGTATCTGAACATCCGGACGGCCGTCGGAGAGGCAATGGGTAAAGGCGAGGCGCCCTTCAAGGACTATCCCGTGATTGTGGGCGGCCGGTACGGGCTCGGCTCAAAGGACTTTACGCCCGCGATGGTCAAGGCCGTTTTCGACAATCTCGACGCAGACAAGCCCAAATACGAGTTTACGGTGGGCATTATTGAGGACGTGACAGATACGAGCCTTGACGTTGACGAATCTTTTGAGATTCCGGGTAAAGGTCTTTTCCGTGCCATGTTCTATGGTCTCGGCTCAGATGGAACCGTCGGCGCGAACAGAAACTCGATAAAGATAATCGGCGAGGAGACGGACAATTACGCACAGGCCTACTTTGTGTATGATTCGAAAAAAGCCGGCGCCGTAACTGTCTCGCATCTGCGGTTCGGCAAAGAAGAAATTCGTCGGCCTTACCTGATTACGACGGCCGATTTCGTCGCATGTCACAACTCGGCGTTCCTGGAGCAGTTTGACATGCTCTCATCGGCCCGAGAAGGGGCGACCTTCCTGCTGACAAGCAGCCATGGGGCGGATGAGGTCTGGGGTACGCTGCCCCAGCAAGTCCAGGAGCAGATCATCGGCAAGAAACTCAAATTCTACGTTATCGACGCCATCGGTATTGCCCGGGAGCTCGGCCTCGGCGGCCGGATAAACGTGATCATGCAGACGGCGTTCTTCAAGATCAGCAATATCATTCCGCTCGAAACGGCCATCAAAGCGATCAAGGATGCAACACAGAAAACCTACGGCAAAAAGGGCCAGAAAGTGGTCGATATGAACAACGCCGCAGTTGATGCGGCGCTCGATAGAGTCTATGAAGTAAAGGTGCCGAGCAAGGTGACAAGCAAGATACCGATGCGGCAGGTCGTGCCGGATGACGCACCGCAGTTCGTCAAGAACGTCACGGCCGAGCTGATGGCGTTCCACGGCGACAAGCTGCCGGTCAGCAAGATGCCCGACGACGGCAAGTTTCCGACGGCCACGACCCAATTCGAGAAACGCAACATCGCCGTGAGCATCCCGGTATGGGAGCCTGATGTCTGCATCCAGTGCGGCACGTGCTCGTTTGTTTGCCCGCATGCGACGATCCGCATCAAGGCGTATGACCCCAAGCACGCGCAAGACGCCCCGGAGACATTCAAGAGCGCCGAGGCAAAAGGAAAAGAGTTTGCCGGCATGAAATTCACCGTGCAGGTGGCTCCGGAGGACTGCACCGGCTGCGGCGCCTGCGTCCAGGCATGTCCCGCCCAGGAAAAGGACAAGGACAAGAAGCCTACGGGGCGAAAAGCGATCAATATGGGGGCGCAAGAACCGCTTCGAGATAAAGAGCGGGAGAACTATGCACACTTCCTGGCGATTCCGAGCACCGATCCCGCCCTTTTCAAGGCCGCCAGCGTAAAGGGCAGCCAGTTGATTGAGCCTTTGTTTGAGTACAGCGGCGCGTGCGCCGGCTGCGGCGAGACGGCATACGTCAAGCTGCTGACACAGTTGTTCGGGGACAGGGCTTATATCGGGAACGCGACCGGCTGCTCGTCGATCTACGGCGGAAACCTTCCGACGACGCCATACACAAAACGCTCGGACGGCAGGGGACCGACCTGGAGCAACAGCCTGTTCGAGGACGCGGCCGAGTTCGCGATGGGAATGCGGCTGACGGTCGATAAGCTCTCAGAGCGGGCTTTGGGGTTGCTGGAGACAGTGGCCCAGAAAGGTTGCGTCAAGAAGGAGCTGGCTGAGCAGATCCGTGCGGCGGCACTGGCCAATGACGTGGAGAATGAATCGGTCGAACAGCAACGGGCACGAGTTAGCGAGTTGAAGAAACAGTGCGCCAAGAGCAGCTGCGCTGAATGTAAGTATCTGTTGGACCTCGCTGATTATCTCGTTCGCAAGTCCGTCTGGGCCTTGGGCGGCGATGGCTGGGCCTATGATATCGGCTACGGCGGGCTGGACCACGTGCTGGCCAGCGGGGCTAATGTAAACGTCCTCGTTCTGGACACTGAGGTGTATTCCAACACGGGCGGCCAGATGTCCAAATCGACGCCTCGGGCCGCGGTGGCCAAGTTCGCGGCGGCCGGAAAGCCCATGCCTAAGAAGGACCTGGGCCTCCTGGCGATGACCTACGGCAACATCTACGTGGCAAAAGTTGCCATGGGAGCGAACACCAACCAGACCGTCAAGGCCTTCGTCGAGGCGGAGGCTTATCCGGGACCTTCGCTGATTATCGCGTACGCGCACTGTATTGCACAGGGCATAAACATGACGCTGGGCTACCAGGAGCAGAAGAAGGCGGTCGCGTGCGGACATTGGCCGTTGTACAGATTCGATCCTCGCCTCAGGGAGCAGGGAACGAATCCGCTGCAGCTTGATTCCAAGAGTCCTACGGGCGACTTCGAAGAATATGCGTACGGAGAGAACCGTTACCGAACGCTGAAGGACTCAAAGCCGGAAGCTGCCGCGGCGCTGATGAAGCTTGCCAGTCAGGATGCGGCGCAAAGATACGCGCTGATGGAGCAGCTTGCAAACCTGAAGTGCGACAAATAGTCTCAGAAAGGAGGTCTGGAACAAATGAGTAATCGTTTGGGCAAACCGCTGTATCTGATTCTCGCGGCCCTGGTTATCCCGGCAGGGTGCCAGCGCTATCAGCACAAAGAAGAACAGGTTGAGGTGCTCGCCCGTGGGCCGGACGCCGAGACGATTTCCGTTACATCTGACTATGCGAACAAGGCGATTGATGCAACGGGGGGATTGGACGCATGGAAAAGGGCGAAAGAATTACGGCTTGACTGTGTGGTAACATTTTACCGCCCTGACGGCAACGTCTATCTGACCGAGCAGAGCTACACAGTCTATCCATGGTCGAATGTGCTTGAGATTTCAGCCCCGGAGCCTCAGGGCACGTTTGTCTGGCGCCTCGCCAAAGAACAGCTCACCGTGGTGCAGGGTGGCGATCAGGTCGAGAAGCTTCCTGTGGCGGTGGCGACTCGCTGCTTTGCCGAAGCGATTCTGAGTATCGTCACGGCCCCGGCGCGTTTGCTGGACGGGTCGGCTGCATTTGCCAAACAGGACACTGCCGTCAAGATACATGGCCAATGGTATGACCCAATTGCCAGAAAAGCAAAGCCAGATGCTGAGACGTCTGCCGGCGGAACCGAAGCGATTTTTTATCAGGATAGAGACCGTTTCCTTGTCGATATGATCGGATTTGCCTGCGCGAACAAAGACAAGTCTTTAACCGTGCGCGGGTACGACTACAGGAAGATCGAGAAGGGCGGGGTCGTGCTGCCAACACGAATGGAAATATTCAGCGCGGCCGCGGGGGCCGACTCACAACAGCGCCTGGTAAAGATAGATTGTCACGCGATGCGGCTGGTAAAGTAACATAGTGCCGCGGCCGGCGCGTGACGGGCCATACGCCGGTTCTTTGCCTTAGAGAGATAAAATTCTCCGGGTATTCGATAAGATTCTTGACCCGACAGGGCACTGATTGCCTATCCTGGCACTCTGGTGATTATCGGCCGCAAATACTCGGCCCGCTTCTTGTACGAACCATCGCGGTTAACTTTCGCTGCACCAGAAAAGTGTCATTTCCAAAGCGGCAACGGCTCAGACGCCATATCTCAATCGCCGGATCACACCTAACTACTTGGTACTATTACACTTGCGATCGCTAATAACATAGTCCGTCGAGTTGACAGACCGTTCTTAATGTTTGCTTCCTGCTACATAACAGTGATTTTTTTGGCACCTGTAAGAGGTCACACCCCCGTTACAGGCCCACTCCTGAAGATTGTGTTTGAGACGCAAAAAAAGGTTAAGCAGCACAGGAGTTGAACCGATAAATCTCATCGAGTGAAAACGTGTTTTAGGCACTCTGTGAGGTTCGCAATGAAGATGGAGCTCGGCGTTTTGAAGAAGTTTGTTGCCAGGGAGAAGACAACCGCCAAAGATAAAGGCGCGAGGCGTTTTTGCGTCCTTTCCGCGTGCTTTTTGCCGGTGTTGGCGCTGTTCTCCGGGTGCGGCAACAAGTTCTTTGACCCGGCCCAGGTGGGGCGGTTCCGTCCTGTTCCAGCCGTCAACGTGATACTGGATTCGCTGGGTGTGGCCGAGGAGGCCAGTGCGGCCTGGGAAGGAGCGGAAGAGCCGTTACCCATCGACACGCTGGCGGGAAAGTCCGATTACACGTTCAGATCGGGCGACGTTGTCACCATCTCAATCTTCGAGCTGCTTCGAGAAGGGACGTTCCATACCACTAATTACGTTGTCACTGAAACAGGAAATATCTCCATACCGGAGGTGGGAGTCGTTCAGACCACGGGCTTGACTGAGACACGGCTCGAAGAAGAGATAAGGAGAATCCTGTCACCGAACATCTTGAAGAACCCAACGGTCACCGCAACTTTGGCCACATCCCAGCAGCGGGCATTCTCCGTACTGGGTGACGGCGTGCGATTTCCCGGCCGGTACTTCCTTCCGCGGTATGATTTCAGGCTGACCGATGCCCTTGCAACCGCGGGCAGCCCGAGTCAGTTCAATGTAAGCTACATCTTTGTTTCTCGCGTTCTCGATGACGACAAGACGGAGCCGGGGCAGATCAACCCCGGGTTTGGCGAGCTCGAGCTGAAGGTCATTGAGCCGGAAACAACCAGACCGGATCTTCGCCAGCGAAACACCGCCGCACCGCGGGCACAATATCAATGGCCCAGAAGCAACGTGGTGATCGCCTCCTCTGAAATGATAATGGATACGGAACCTTCCACGTCGAGCCGTTCAGGGCAGTGGAACAATCGCACAACTAATTTGATGTACGCCAACGATGCAGGTAATTCATCCGGCCAGCCCGCCCCACGGCAGGGAGCAGATGAGCCGATAAGCGTCGATGATATATTGAAGACCTTATCCGAGCGGACACGTCGCGAACAAGGCGCAAATGGGCAAACTCCGCCGCCGGAATCAGCACAGCCGCCCATTACGCCGGGTCCGGCGGTCCCCGGGCCGACAAACGGGCCGTCAGATGTCAGCATGGGCGGAAATGTCGAATGGATATTCCAGGATGGCAAGTGGGTCCAGGTCCAGGTGGGAGGTCAGAAGCCGACCGAGCCTGAGCCACAGCAAGCCGGGAATGTCGAGTGGATATTCCAGAACGGCAGATGGATTGCCGTCCCCCAGGGAGGCCAGAAACCGGCCGAACAGGAGACTAAGCAGACAGGACATATTGAGTGGATGTTCCAGAACGGCAAATGGGTTCCGGTGCAAGTCGGTCCGGCAGGACCTGTGGAACCGAGCATAGAAACACAACCGCCAACAAAGCTTCCGCCATCCAGAGAAGAAATCGCCGCTCCCGATTGGGAGAAGGAAGGCGCGAAAACACGGCTGATAAAAATTCCGGCCGACAAGCTCCTTGCCGGCGACCCTCGCTATAACATCGTCATAAAACCGGGTGATTCAGTCTTCGTTCCTGTTGACATTGTAGGTGAATTCTGCATCATGGGTAACGTTAACCGTTCGGGGTACATTCCGCTTACGGGTCGACCGATGACGCTGAAGCAGGCCATCGCCGCGGCCGGCGGCCTGGGACCTCTGGCATGGCCCAAACATTGCGAGGTCGTCCGCAGAATTGGAAAGAAAAAGGAAGAAATCATCATGGTGGATCTGGACAAAATCGCCAGCGGCGAGCAGCCTGATTTCTTCATTAAGCCGCACGATCTGATCAACGTCGGCACACACGCGACATCAAGATGGCGGGCTATCCTGCGAAACGCGTTCCGGGCCACGTACGGATTTGGCTTCGTGTATGACCGCAATTTTGCAGACAGAGATTTCTACACGCACAGGCCAATCCCCGATTGGTTCTGACAAAGACACAGAGCGTAGGCACAGAATCGTGAAATTCCCGGATCGCTCTGTCCGTGGATTTCTATCTTTAAGCTCTCAATATCGTGGACAAAGTCGCACGTATTACAGCCGAGGAGACCCATTTTGCCGGGTCTTCATTTTGTCACGGACCGCTTCAAAAGCATACGTGGCGTGAGCTGGGACTGCATACTTACATCCGCATATTCATTATCGGCGGATTGATCTGCTATCTCTTTCGCCGTGAGATTGGCGAGATTATTGAGACGTGGTTTGTCGATAGCAACTGGTCGCACGGCTTCCTCATCCCACTTTTGAGCGTTTATTTTATCAACCGAAAAAAAGACCGGATATTGAGCGTTCAAACCCGACCCAATTACCTCGGCCTGTTGCTGCTGGTCATGGTCATTGCGTTTTACGCTCTCAACAGATTCAGCCCATCCGGTTACGAGTACTTCTGCCGCATCTGCCCGATAGCAGCGGCCGGCGCGGTCGTGCTCCTTTGGGGGGGATGGGGCCTGGTGAGCTATACCTGGCTGCCCATCGCTTTTCTAGTCTTTGCCGTGCCGCTGCCCGACAGATACTACAAAGCCATGACGATACCGATGCGGCAATGGGCGGCGACTGTGGCAAGCGGTTTGTTGAATCTGGTTCCGGAGCTGGAGGCCACGGCCAACGGCGTGGTGATAGATGTGCTTTACAGGGGCAAAACGCTGGAACCCGGGCTGGATGTGGCCGAAGCGTGCGCGGGGATGAGACTGCTGATGGCGTTTGTCGCTTTGGGCGTCGCAATGGCGTATTTGCACGAGCGGCCGCTGTGGCAGCGGATTATCCTGCTGGCCAGTACAGTACCCATCGCCATTTTCTGCAATATTGTGCGCGTCACAGCGACGGGATTCATCTATGTTCTGATCGATCCCAGGTATGCTCAGGGCATCTATCACGACGCGCTCGGATTGGCGATGCTGCCGTTAGCCTTCGGTTTGTACGGTTTCATCGCGTGGTTCATGTCGAGTCTGTTCGTACATGAATCCGACGCCGTTTCAGAGGATATTGTCATTCCCAGGCGGAACGCATAATGCGGGAAATGAAAAACAATATGCGGTTATATTTACAGCCGGCCTTCGTGATATGCGTGCTGGTTCTTGCCGCGGCAGGGGCGGGCATGTCGGTTACGATGAAAAAGTTGGGGATCATATTCGAGAAGGCCCCGCTGCCTCTGAAGAAATCCCTGGAGCTGCTGGACGAAGGGAATTTGACGCCGTATCGAGTCGTCCCGCCGAAGCAAAAGATTGAAAATCAGGAAATCCTGCGATCGCTCGGCACCCAGGATTACATCCAGTGGGTTCTGGAAGATAGCGAATCGCAGGCGAGCAGTCCTGTAAACAAGTGCCTGCTGTTTATCACCTACTACCCGCTTCCGGACAGGGTACCGCACGTGCCGGAAGAGTGCTGGACGGGAGGGGGCTACCAGAGGCTCAGGTCTGAGGCTGTGACCTTGAACGTTAACAACGGTTCGGGCTTTGAGGTGAAAATCCCGGCCAACTACCTTGTCTTTGGACCCAGAACGGCCGACCTCTGGCACAGTAGCGTCAGAATCCCAAACGTGTACTTCTTTAAGGTGAACGGACAGTACGCAGGCAGCCGGGACGAAGCCCGATTGGCTTTAAACAAGAACCTTTTCGGCAAGCACTCGTACTTTTGCAAAGTGGAGCTGGTGTTCAACATGAGTTCCGTCGCGCCGACCAGAGAAGAATCCGTGGCAGCGAGTGAGAAAATGCTGGCTGTGATTTTACCCATTTTGGAAAAAGAGCATTGGCCCGACTGGGAAAACGAAAAGGTTTCACGATGAGACAAACACAGGATATGCAATGCGAGGTTATGTTATGACAACAAGGAGGTTGAACAAGAAAGTCGCACTTATCGGCTCGGGCGTATTTCTGCTGTTGCTGCTGGCGGCTATTGCGATCATTCTTGAGCTGGGCCAGAGCCCGGATGAATATATCAAGGATGCGCAAGTCGCGCTGCAGGCCGCTCACGGCGCCGCGGATAAACAGACAAAGGAACAGAACTACGAGAAAGCCAAACGCAGCTTTCAGAAGGCCTTCGGCAGCGCCCGAACCAATCCTCTCAGAGAACAGATTCTCGGTCAAATGGCGGACATGTATCTCGAAACCAGCGACTGGAACTACGTCCTCGGCTGCTGGGATCAGATTGTCAAGGTGAATCCGAACAACGCGAAAGCTCGATATGGCCGATTGAAATACTTCTACGTGCTGGCCGACAGCGGCGGCGCGAATGCCTGGCAACAGGTGCAGGAACAGGCGTCGGATTTCCTGAGTGTGGCCGAAAAAGGCGGGCTGCTCGTGGAAAGCACGGCCCAGTGGGACGTGCCCGGAATAGAGCAGGAAGAGACCGGCGGGCGGCAATTGGGCCCATACTTGTATTTGCTGCGGGGAAGAGCCGCTCTTGAGATGGCGGGCATGGGTACGGTGATAAATCCGGATGAAGTGCTTGCCAAAGCCGTCGAGGACCTGACGAAGGTTCAGCAGCTCGATCCTAACAATATTCAGGCCTACCTGTATCTGGCGCGGGCAATCGCCACCAAAGGGGATGTCCTGGCTTCCAGAGGCAGCTTCGAGGAAAAAGACAAAGCCGGCATACAGGCCGTCGCGATCCTGGAACAGGCCGTTCAGCAGGCCAAGTCCGATCCGAGTGCACAGATCGACCTTCTGATGCTGAAGCTCAAGCTCGCCGCAGATAAGGGGGCGGCAGAGCTGAAGGAGCAAATTCGCTCGCTGGAGCCGGAATTCCTGTCGCTTGTGAGCAAGTTCAGCTCCAGTGCAAAGGCATTTGCGGCTCTTTCGGCGTTTTATTCGGAATACTCGGTGTACGCCGGGCCTCGCCTGAGCCCCGAAAATCTGCAGAAGGCAATAGAAGCAACAGAAAAGGCGATGCAATTGGACGCCGAAAATGTTAGCTATGCAATCAACGCGGCCAATTTGCACTATCGCAGCTTCTCTATCTATGACAATAAGCCCCAGATCGACAAAGCGATCGAAGTGGCCAGGAATGCACTGACGTTGCCGGGCGCGCAGGATACGACCGGCCCCCGGCAGCGGCTGAACAAAGTAAACCGCTACAGGCTCTATGCTCTTCTGGCGGGCTGTTATATTGAGCAGATACTTAGCTCTCGCGAGGCGCAGGCCTCATCGCAGACGGGCGTCTGGCTGGCGGGCGCCGAAGACGCCGTTCATCAGATCGAGCAGGTGTTCGGCAGCGGCGACGAACCGTTGGTTGCCAAATGGAAAGGTATGCTCCAGCTTGCGAAGGGAGAGCAAGACGCCGCCGTCCAAACTTTGTATGGGGCTTACGAGCGGCTTAAAGCCGTCATGCCGGCTCAACCTCCCTGGCCGAGAGACGTGGAGCTGGCGCAGCTATCATACACGCTCGCCGGGATTTTCAAAGATACCTCTGAGACCGGCGCCGTCCTTGATTTTCTCACCAGCGCTATCTATGCGGGCATCAGTGATATCAAGCCGCAGGCGTACCTGAATTATGTGAACGCTCTTTTGACGCTGAATTACTACTCCGACGCACTGAAGAATATAGATGCGTTCGAGGAGTACTATGGTTCCAGCCGTGCAAGCCAGGAGCTGCGCATCAGGACGTATATTGGCGCCAAGCAGTTCGGCGACGCGGAAAAAAAGCTTGCAGACATGCCTCCGGATGACTCTGACACGGTTGAGCTGCGTCTGGCGCTGGCTCATGCCCGGGTCCGGGACATTCGTTTAGCAATCAGGCAAAGGAAAAGCCCGGCTGATTCGGCTGCGGTTGGGCTAATTGATTCACAAGCGGATGTGCCACAGTCCGTCACCAAAGAACTGCAGGACTACAGCCAGATTGAAGGCGAGATGCTCGTCAGGCTATTGGCCCTGGAGCCCAATTCCGTTGAACAGGCGACAATCGCAAATGTCTGCGGCAATCTGATATCGCTGGGCAAGACCGGCCTGGCCGGGAATGTGGTCGCGCGATATTCGGAGCGTTTCCCGGACAATCCTGCGGTGCTTGTATATAAGCAGATACTTTCTGAGCCCGATCCGGCGAAGGTCTCGCCGCAGAGGCTCAAGGAAATAGAAGAGCAATCACTGACCGGCATCGCTGATCCTATCGCCCGGGCGCTGGAGTTAGGCGTATTTTACCGCCGGCACAACGATCTGGAAAAAGCATCCGCGCAGTTGAAAAAAGCCTTCGAAGCAGGCGTATCACAGCAGCCCGTTCCCGGAGGCTCTGTTTTAGACCGGACAAAACTTGCGGCAAATTATCTTTTCGATATAGCGCTCGGCACGAAGAACTGGGAGCTGGCGGCGGAGGTTACGAAGGCGGCCCGCAGCCAAAATCTCGACAACTGCCAGGGGCAGATCTTTGCGACCCGCCTGGCCCTGGCCAAGGGCGAATTGCAGGATGCACTGGTCAGAGCCAATGAGTGTCTCAGGCAAAAGCCGATATTCTCTTATGCCTTTATGCTCAGGAGTGAGATTCAGGCCGCACTTGGAAACGAGCATGCATCCATGGAGGATATTCGCAAGGCGGCCTCGCTGAACCCGATGGATGGCACGATTGCCAGAGGTGTTGCGGGTGCACTATATCTTCGGAACCAGAAGTTGGTCGACAGCGTTACCGCCGCCCAGGTTACCGAGGCGAAAGATGCTCTGCTGCGAGCTATGGCGCTGAATCCAGGCGATCTGCCGCTGCAGGGCCTGTATGCGGAGTACATAGCGGCCAGCGAGCCGTTGAGGGCCGTGGCGATTCGACAGGGCTTGCAGCAGGCTGATCCGAGCATCGACAACGCTCTGCTGCTTGGAAAGCTGGCAACGGAAGTCGCCGTTAAAGAAGCTGATCCGAAAACGAAGGAAGCGATGTTCGCGGTCGCGGCTTCGGCTTTCGAGCAGGCCAGGCAAATAGACCCTCGCGACAAGCGGATGCTCTATTATTATGCGGAATATTTCCGCGCCAGAGGACAGGGGCAGGAGGCCATGAAGCTGCTGCAGGAATCGCAGGATGGTAAGTTGCTCTGGGACCATTATTTCCAGGCCGGGCAATACGAAGAAGCCAGGAAAGTTCTCGAGCAGCTATATGACGGCGGGACCAAAGACAGCGGGGTCCTCAAGGGCCTGCTGCTTGTCGCGGAAAAAACGTCCGACACAGAAGCCGTGAAAAAATATTCCGAGGCCCTCGTGTCACTCGAGAACACGGTGGAGAATAATCTCTCGCAAATTCAGTCCTTCCTGCGAGTCGGCCTTGTCAAAGAAGCCGAATACAAGCTCCAGAGCTTCAAGGAGAAATATCCGAATGAGCCTCGGGCAATGCTTCTGCAAGCGTGGCTGCTTATGCGACAGGGGCAGCTCGAAAAGGCGCTGGAGCTGATAAACAGAAGCCTCCAGAACAACCCCGACGATGCAGCGGCATGGCGTCTGAAAGGAGAAATTGATTTCTTCCGGGAAGACTACGATCAAGCAATCAGCGATTTCACAAAGAGCAAGCTGCTGGCGGACGAGCCATCCGTGCGGTTCTCTCTTGCAAGGGCTTACCAGCAGAAGGAGCGATACGAGGACGCATTGACGGAACTGAAAACTATAATGGACGCGCCGGGTTTTTCCCTGCAAGCCCGGGCGCTTCTGGAGCAGATTTATTTACGACTTGACAGGAAACAGGCGCTAAAAGCTCTTTACGAAGAGACCGTTGAGAAATTCCCGGGCAACGCGCAATGGCTCGACCGGGCCGGCGCCTTTGCCATCAAGATTGGCGAATTCGAGAAAGCCGAGCAGTTATTCAAGAACGCTCTTGCGGCCGGAGGCGAGCCGAATCCCAGCCGACAGGAGGCCGACGAGATGCAGGATGTGCTCTATGCGACGGCGCTCGACGGGTATTTCAGGGCGCTCATCGCCGGGGCTGGGGCGCCCAACACACGGAACTGGAATCCGGCGAAGCTGAACATTGTGTTTGAAGAGGGCGGCAAGCATATTAACGGCCGGCTTGCCCATATCGCCTATTTGCGGATGGCCCAGGCCAAGCTTCTCCTCGGCGACAGAGCTACCGCTGCAGAATATTGCCGGAAAGCCGTCGAAACAGCCGGCGATAATGAGTTCCTTGCCGCGGATATTCTTCTGAAGATGTATTCCATCCTGGGAAGCAAAGAGGTGTACGATTATTGCAGGGAAAAGCTGCAAACCAACCCTGATTCGCTCTCGGCGAACCTGATGATGTTTGAGTTGGCGAAAATCAGCGGCGAATATGACAAAGCTATAGATTATATCGACAAATGTATCAAGCTGGCCGGCTCAGATAACCCGGGCAGGGTCAATTTTACTATGAGAAAGGGCGATACCCTGGTCTTGGCATACGACAAAAGCTCCGATAATACTTATCTGAAAGCCGCTATCGCAGAATATGAAAGTCTGCTGGCCAAAATGCCGAATAATACGGCAGTAACGATGATTCTGAATAATTTGGCGTATGTCCTTGCCGAAAATAACGAAAGGCTTTCGGATGCCCTTGAATATGCGAAAAGGGCCCTGAACGCCCAGCCGGACAGCCCGGTTTTATTGGACACGTACGCCTATGTGCTGCTTAAGAACGGCAAGGTATCCGAAGCCGCCGAGTCTCTGGCGGCCGCCTTGCAGCAATTTGAACAGGATAGAATCCCGGTGCCGGCGGAAGTTTATGAGCATAAAGGCATGATAAAGGAAAAGCAGGGAGAAAAAGCTGAGGCGCTTGCCGCGTACAAGCAAGCGCTGGCGGCCGGCCAGGACAAATTATCGCAGAAAGGCAAGCAGCGAATAGAAGAGGCTGTTTCGCGTGTTTCGCCGTAAGGACCCGTGCGAAGCACGCTGCTCTGAGCGCAGCAAGCATACGTTGCTTAGCGCCGCTCAATGTGAACGGAGATCAAGATGCCAGAAGACAGACCGGTAGCTGCAAGCAGGATGGCAAGGCCGGCCGGACCGCAACCTCAGACGGCTGCTTCCCTGACGCCGAAAGAGGTCTTCGGGATCGTGCGCCGCCACTTTCTGCTGATAAGCTTCCTGACTCTACTGGGTCTGGCGGCTGGAGGGGGGACATGGATGCTCCTGCAGAAGTATCTCCCAAAGTACACGGCCCAAACCTATATTCAAGTGCTGCCTCCGGTCGAAAAAGATCCGCTGACCATCACGACGATTCAGTTGCAGAAAGACATTCTGTACGAGCATCGTCAATCCATAGCCAGCCTTCTAAAACAGCAGCGCACCCTGGAAGATCTGCTTGACCGGGACGCCGTCAAAGAAACCAATTGGTTTGCGAAATGGAACGGGGACAGAAGAAAGGCCCTCAAGTCCCTGGAAAAACAGTTCGGGGCATATGCTCACAGAGACAGCGCCTTCGTCGAGCTATCGATGAGCTGTCAAGCCGCCAAGGAAGCAGCGGACATCGTGAACGAAATGCTGAAGCTGTTTCTCGCCCAGCAGGGAACCACCGAGCAACAGGAGATCTCGAACAAACTGCAGCGGCTCGAAGAGCAGCGCGTGCGCATTCAAGGCGAATTGGACGCCGCCAACAAGGGTTTGGATGACATCCGCGCCGCGTACGATATAACGGACCTCGATAAGCCGGCGGGGCGTTACTTCCAGCATACGATCACGTTACGCCTGAACAGTCTGGAGCTTCAGAAAAACGAGCTTGATCTGGCCATTCGCCAGCTTCGGGCCGACATAGGCAACCTTCAGGAGCTGGCCACCGGGCCGGTTACCGAGCAGGTCGAATACGCGGTAGAAAAAGACCCGGTCATGGTTACGCTTGCTGAACAGCTTGTGTATTTGGAGGCCCAGCTCTCGGGCCGGCTGACGAAATTCGGCGAAAATCACAGAGACGTGCGCCAAACAAGAGAGCTCCTCGAAGAGACCAAAAGAAGGAGAGAGCAGAGAAAAAAGGAAATCGCGGAACAGACGAGGCGGGCGCAGCTCGAAAACGCCCGGGACGGGTTGATCGTGCTGCAGGAACGGTTCGAGCAGCTCGAAAAACTGCGGCAAGAGGCGGAAGCGAAGAAAAAACAGCTCGATATTGCCCAGATACAGTATGAGAAGGGCATGAAGATAAGAGACGAACGGCTTGCCATGCTTGACTCCATCAAGGAGCAGATCGAGAAAATGAAGACGCTTCACGACGACCCGGAGACACCCAAAGTGCTGGCTGTCGGGCCTGCACCGATCCCTCTGGAGATGGTGTTCTCCCGGCAGTGGTGGCTCTGGTTCCCAAGCGGCACGATACTCGGCTTACTGCTTGGCGTAGGGCTGACCTTCCTTGTCGAGCTGGCAAACGACCTGGTGCGGACGCCGAGTGACGTTGCCCGATTCCTGCGGATTCCGCTTCTGGGCATTATTCCGGATGCCTCGGAGGATAGCCAGGTTCGCAGGATCGACCTTAGCCACGTCGTGTGTAAAGCCCCTTATTCGGTCACGAGCGAAGCTTATAGACAATGTCGGACGAATCTGAAGCTCTCCGGCTCTCCGGAGTCTCTCAAGACATTGCTTGTCAGCAGCGGCATGGCGGGCGACGGTACGACGTCCGTGGCGGTCAATTTGGCCACGTCCTTTGTCGCCGCGGATAAGAAAGTGCTGCTGATCGACGGCAACTTCAGGCAGCCGAATCTGCACACCGTCTTTCCGAAGACCCAGACGATTAACGCCAGTGAGCGTTTTGATTTCGGATTGAGCAGCGTTCTGACCCACCAATGCGCCGCCAAAGAAGCAATACGCTCCAGCGGCATAGAGGGTCTGGACATCATCGATTGCGGGCCGATACCCGCTAATCCGACGGAACTGCTCGGGACCCTGCGGATGGAAGAGCTGCTGCGGGAGCAGCGAAGAAACTACGACTGCGTCATCATTGATGGACCGCCCATCCTGCTGGTCAGCGACGCCAAGGTGCTGGCGGGGCTCGTGGATGCGACTGTTCTCATATTCAACGCCGCAGCGACAAGCAGGGGCGCCGCCCAGAGGACGATCCGCGAGCTGAAAGAAGTCAACGCCAACGTAGTCGGCTGCGTGCTCTTCGCCGCCAGAGCCATAAGAGGCGGGTATTTCCACGAACAGTTCAAATCCTACCGGAAATATCAGAAAAGGGCTCAACTTGCCCGTGGCACAACATAAGCCCCTCCTATATAATGCGGCAGGTGTCGTTGACTCTGTACCGTGAATTGCTTTGCACGAGGCTGAATAAATGGAGAAATTCCTGGTGACCGGCGGAGCCGGCTTTATCGGCTCACATATCTGTAGGAAGCTCGTCTCACAGGGCTGTTTCGTACGAGTTCTTGATAATCTGCTCACGGGCAAAAAGAGCAATCTGGCCGACGTCATAGAGAAGATCGAATTCATAGAGGCCGATATGGGCGATTCGCAGGTTGCCCGCTCGGCCATGAAAGACATCGACGTTGTTTTGCATGAGGGAGCCTTGCCCTCGGTTCCTCGCAGCGTGGATGACCCTGCGGCTACGCACAGGCATTGTGTCGATGCGACGTTTACACTTCTACTGGCCGCCCGCGATGCCGGCGTAAAGCGTTTTGTTTATGCCGCAAGCTCCTCGGCATACGGTGATGCGCCGACGTCACCGAAGGTCGAGACGATGCCGCCCAGCCCGCTTTCACCGTATGCGGTGGGCAAGCTGGTCGGAGAGTATTACTGTTCAGTTTTCTCCGGCGTATTCGGCCTTGAGACCATTTCGCTGCGGTACTTCAACGTTTTCGGTCCCTACCAGGACCCTGCAAGCCAATACGCCGCCGCTATTCCCGCCTTTGTGACAGCGATACTGAAGGACCAATCGCCGACGATTTACGGCGACGGCGAGCAAAGCCGGGATTTCACGTATGTGGACAACGTGGTCGAAGCCAATCTGCTTGCCGCACGAGCCAAACGAACCAACGGCCAGGTTGTAAACATCGCCTGCGGCCGGGCCGTTACCGTCAACGCGATTATTGATATGATCAATGATTTGCTGGGTAAGAGCATAAAACCCACATACGTTGCCTCTCGTCTCGGCGACGTCAAACACTCGCTGGCCGACATCTCGCGGGCTCGAAAACTCATCGGCTTCAAGCCGACCGTACAATTCAGAGAAGGTCTTGAAAAGGCGTTAGATTGGTACCGTAACAATCTCTTATGATTCTGGCTGTGCCTGCTATCACAGAGTCCCTGGGACTTGCCCTTGTGATTCTCATCGCCTCCGAGCGCGCTTTTTCAATTCGCGCAGATACTTCAGGTCCTCGATATCTTTCACACGCGAGGCCGCCTTTTTCATTGTTATCAGGTCATCGAGCGAAGCAAACCACACAAAGGTCTTTCCGAGACGTGCCTTTACTTTATTCCTCCACACACGTTCAAAAGTAATGCCTTTGACAATGGGGTGAATATCGCTTTCCACGAGATACTGGCGAATCAAGACCTTCTTTGTAAGAAGATCGTCTATCGTAATGTCGGCGACATCGTATCCGAATTCTTTGAGAGCCTTCCATGTTTTCCGAGCATTTTCTTCTTCTGGTTCGATGAAGATATCAACGTCCAGCGTTGCGCGAGAATAGCCGTGTACGGGAAAGGCGGTAGCACCGATTATGACAAACTTAACACGGTTTTCTTTTAATAATTTCAGTAGTTGTTCTGTTTGCATTGGATTTCTTAAGCAGGTTCAACATTTCCTCACGTTTCGCGAACATCATCTGGAACCGCTGTCTGGTTGTTAATGATGCAAGGTAATCCAACTCAAACGCGATTTCCTTGTCCTCATCATGTTCGCTTAACTTCAGGATAGCCATACATGCCCTTTTAACTGACGACTGATTCGACCTGAATTACTCTCGCAAAGGATTTTATCCGATATGGCGACTTGTTCAACAAAAAACAAGAGAACAGCGATCAGGAATCCGTTATCGTTAGATTAGGCTAACTCTTCTTTCTTGGCACGACCGCTCTATTGCAACTGCTCTTTCAAGTTCTGAGCACTTTTGATCAGATCCTCCGGGCTGACCGGCCGGCTGGGCGAAAGTTCAAAAGTCCATTCATAAGAATTGACGATTCTGTTCGGGTAAACAATCTGAGCGAAAAAATCCCACGGAAAACTGTCATACCACGGCCCCTTTAGCTCCTGGGGGGTGTCCAGCGTTTGAAAGCCTTCTTTACTGAGTCTGACGGAATAGTAGCCGTACCAGTCGAAATTCACCGTCACGGGAGATTCGCCGATTTCCTCATCGTTCAGCACAACCAATGCGCCCTGCGGCTGGGTGTTGATCGTCAGTTTGCGCTCCACACAGCCTGGGACCAATACCGCAATGACGAGGCCGGCGACGATCAGGTAAGGCAGCTTTGGCTTTGCCATGTACATATCCTCAAATTATTTTGATTCCATAAACGGTCTTATTATAAGGGAGAAGCAGAAAGATGAAAGACCCCGGTTTCATTTTCAGTCCGCCGGGACGCACCTGCCCTGGGCCCAGGTCCGCAGGCATTGGACCTGTTCGGCCAGTGTTACGGAAAGCGGCGGCGAAGCCTTCATCGCCGAGACGATTCGCTCCGTGCTCAGGCCCTTCCTGTCCGCATACGCCTCATGCAGTGCGGAGATGATGCCCTGTTCTATCTCGGCGCCGCTGTAGCCTTCGGACGCCTCAGCAAGGGTGTCCAGATCGAACTTGTTCGGGTCCCGCTTACGTTTGCTCAGATGAATGGCGAATATTTCTCTTCGCACGTCTCGTTTGGGCAGGTCAACAAAGAATATCTCGTCGAATCGGCCCTTGCGAAGCAGCTCAGGCGGGAGGGCCTCAATGTCGTTGGCCGTAGCAACGACGAACACCGGCGCCTCGCGCTCCTGCAGCCAAGTCAGTAGCGTGCCGAACATTCTCTTGGAGAGCCCGCCGTCGGTGCTCTGACTGGCCGCCGAGGCAAAGCCTTTCTCGATCTCATCGATCCACAGGACCACCGGCGACATGGCCTCGGTCTGGCGCAGCGCCTCGCGAAGATTGCGTTCGGACTCGCCCACGAAGCTGGCATACAGAGTGCCCGGGTCCAATCTCAGGAGCGGCTGATGCCAGGCCGTGGCGATGGCCTTGGCGCACAGGCTTTTACCGGCCCCCTGGACCCCGAGCATAAGCACCCCTTTGGCGGGTCGCAGGCCGAACTCCTCGGCTTTGGAGGTAAAAGAATCCTTGCGTTTTGACAGCCACTTTTTAAGTCTCCTCATGCCGCCGATCTCACTCAAATCTGAAGGGGTCCGAATGTACTCAAGCAAAGCGCCCCGTTGGACAATCTGCCTCTTGCTCGCAATGATAACGTTTATGTCTTTGTCGGTGAAACATCTGTCCTGCGCGACTGTATCAACGATAATGCGTTCGGCCTGGCGCCGCGTCAGCCCGCGAAGATTGCGAACGATCGTGTTCAGCCCCTGTTGTGTAAGCCCGACCTCGATGGGCGTCTTGCTGTGCAATCGCGACAGCGTTCTGCGGATAATCCCCTGCAGCTCCTTTTCGTCAGGGAAGGATATCTCAAACGGCCGTGCATAGGACCTGATGACTTCCGGCAGTTTGGCTTCGCAATCGACCATCACAAGCGTGCTGTTGTTTTCTTCAAAACGGCCGATCATTTCACGCAGCACGCGCAGGACCTGGCCGGCGTTAAGGTGCTCGGCAAGGTCGAGCGTCACGCAGAGAGAGCCTTCCTTCGCTTCGGCAAGACGACTCAGGCCGGCAACGGGGGTCTCCGTGCCCACGATGGCGGGACTGTCCGTCATCAGACCCTCCCTGACGCCGCCTGCGACCGACCATATCAGCATGTCCTTTTTCAGGTCGAGTGCAGCCTGGCGTACGATTTCCAGCGCATATTGCTCTTCATGCGTAACGATAGATATGCAGCAGTAACCGCTCTTGATAAGTTGCTCGAATCTTTCGCTATCACTCATCGGATATTTCCCGGCCGCTCTGAAATCTCTAAAAATGCCGATCCTTATTATTTATTATAACCGAAACGCCACATGACAGAAGCCTAAAGTTAAGTCTTGAAATGGCAATCGCGTGCAGAATTTTCTTGATTTGGCTGATCGACATGGGATAATACCACTGACAATTAGATTATTGTAGCCGAAATTCGTGCGTAAGAGCACGAATACGGGGGACCCGATATCCGGGGCGAATTCCGAAAGGATAGGGCACTTTCAAGTCCGAGCCCGTCAGCTAACCTCGTAGGCGTTTGAAAGGGCAATGGCAAAAGCAAGAAACTGCCGCCCGGCAGTTTTTTTATTGCGCCCCTTTGCCCGATGGTAAAGGTTACTATGAAAATGTCTGATTTTGTAAGCCGGCCTTTGGTTCGGGCACATCTGAAATCGCACACAAAAAACGAAGTCCTTTCTGAAATCGTGGACCAAATCAGCGTCTGCAAAAAGATTAAAAACAACAAGGAAATTCTCGAGCGGATACTCGATCGGGAAAAGCAAGGCTCGACCGGAATCGGTAATGGTATTGCCATACCTCACGCCAGAATCAAAGACCTCAAGGAGGCCGTTCTTTTTATAGGGCTATCCAGGAAAGGTATAGACTTTGCTTCTATCGACGGCAGCCCCGTTCATCTGATTGTGCTTTTTCTGACGCCGCTCCTTGAAAGCGGTTTACACGTGAAGATTCTTTCGCGGATCGGCGCGATTTTGAATGATAAAGTTCTCGTCGGACAGTTGATGCGGTGTTCAAATGACGATGAGCTCTTTCGCGCCCTGAAAAAAGGAGAAATCGAAAAAGAAAGATTTCTTTCCTTGAGCCGAGAAGATACCTATCTTGAACTCGAAACTGGCGAACACGGTATAACTGAGACGTCGGCCCAGGAACGGCTCGAAGCATACGGCCCCAACAGGTTAAAGGCCATAAGAAGAACACCGCTTATCATACGGTTCATTTATAATTTTACCAATCTTCTGGCTGTTTTAATGTGGATTGGAAGCGGGCTTTCCTTCTGGGCGGATATGCCGGAGGCGGGATGGGCCTGCATCGTGGTCATCGTCGTCAACGCAATCTTCAGCTTTTGGCAGGAATTCAAGGCGGAAAAAGCGATTGAAGCCTTGAAGAAAATGATTCCTTCTTACGCGAGGGTAATCAGGGATGATACTGAACGAAAGGTCCCTACCGGCGGCATTGTGCCGGGTGATGTCATCATTATAGAGGAAGGAGACAATGTTCCCGCCGATGCAAGGTTAATTGAGGCTCACGAGCTGCGCGTAAACAACAGCGCATTCTCCGGCGAATCCAAGCTCTCGCATAAAATGGCAGAGGGTTTCCAGGATGGCACGGGTTTTCTCTGGCTGGAGATGCCCAACCTGATTTTCGCGGGAACAAGCGTTGCCAGCGGAATGGGAAAAGCCGTGGTTATTGCAACGGGTATGGCTACAGAAATAGGCAAGATCGCCTACCTGACGCAAACAGTCCGGGAAGAATTAAGCCCGCTGCAAAAAGAGGTGAACCGCATCAGCAAATTGATCGCTGCCATAGCAGTCGTTATGGGATTTGCCTTCTTTTTCGTGGGTTTGGTATTTACCAAAATGACCCTTGTTGCCTCCGCGATGTTTGCTATAGGCATTATTCTGGCTAACGTTCCTCAGGGCCTCATGCCTACGCTCACGCTGGCACTGGCTATGGCCGTCCAGAGAATGGTGGCAAGACATGCTCTCATCAAGAAGCTTTCGTCGGTGGAGACTCTCGGCTGCACAAACGTCATCTGCACGGATAAAACCGGTACGCTTACAACCAACGAAATGAGCGTCAGGAAAATATGGATTAACAATAAAACAATTGAAGTGACGGGCAGTGGATACGAGCCGAAAGGGACGTTCAGCTTTCAGGATAAGCCGCTTGCGGCAGACGCGTTCAGCAATGACGGTCTCGACCTTCTATTCCGCACTGCGGTTTTATGCAACACGGCTAAACTTGTCCCTCCATCGAAGGCTCAGAACTACTGGAACGTCATTGGCGATCCGACCGAAGGCGCCCTGCTGACGCTGGCTCAGAAAGCAGGTTTTGATTGCGAGCAGCATCGCCAGGATTGTCCCGCAGTGAAACGTTTTCCATTTGAATCCGTTCGCAAAAGGATGAGCAGCATAAATAGACTTGCTGATGGCAGCTTGCGTGTGTTTGTCAAAGGCGCGCCGAAAGAAGTTCTGGAGCTTTCAACCAGAATCGTTCTCGATAAGAACGCTGTGAAACTGACATCGGCCGAGAAATCGCAAATAACGGCAAAATTGGACGACTTTGCCGCAGAGGGCCTTCGGGTGCTTGGCCTGGCCTGCCGCACGTTCGACGCCCGCGAGCTTTCAGACGCTTCGGCACAAAACGTGGAACAAGACTTAACCTTCATCGGCATCACCGGTATGTATGACCCGCCCCGTCCGGAAGTGAAAGATGCCGTCTCGGTCTGCAAAAAGGCGGGTATCCGCGTGGTTATGATTACAGGCGACTATCAGATAACCGCGTTGTCTATTGCAAAACAGGTGGGAATTGTATCGTCCGACAATCCTGAAGTCATAACAGGAACGGAACTTGATTGCTTAACCGACGAGCAGCTAAAAGACAAGCTCACCAGCAGAGAAGTAGTTTTCGCCAGAGTCAATCCCGAGCATAAATTAAGAGTGGTAAGCACGTTTAAAGAATTGGGAAGCATCGTTGCTGTCACAGGCGACGGCGTCAATGATGCGCCCGCGCTTAAACGGGCGGACATCGGCGTAGCGATGGGGCTGCGCGGGACAGATGTGGCCAAAGAGGCGGCGGATATCATATTGATAGACGACAATTTCGCCAGCATTGTCGCAGCGGTCGAGGAAGGGCGGGCCGTGTTCGATAATATCAAGAAATTCATTACTTATATCTTTGCGCATCTTGTCCCCGAAGCGATACCCTATATTTTCTATGTCATTCTAAAGATCCCTGTTCCTATTACCGTCATGCAGATTTTGGCGATTGACCTCGGCACGGAGATACTGCCGGCTCTTGCCTTGGGCCTCGAGAAACCAGAGCCGGGTGTTATGGATATACCCCCGAGACCCAAGAAAAAAGGGGTCATTGATAAAACAGTCCTTTTCCGCGGTTACGTGTTTCTTGGGCTGCTTGAAGCTGCCTCCGTTCTGGTAGTTTACTATCTTGTCCTGTATCAAGGCGGCTGGAGACCGGGAATGCGGTTGGAGCCTGATGACACGACATTTGCCAATCCCTTGCACTTGAAAGCCATCACTATGGTTTTTCTCGGTATCGTTGTGATGCAGATCGCCAATGTATTTGCCTGCCGCAGCGAGAAGCATTCCATCTTTAAGCTCGGGTTTTTCAGCAACAAGCTTATTTATGGGGGCATCATTTTTGAGCTTCTTCTGGCCTCGGCCATAATCTACGTGCCATTCCTCCAGGATATATTCCAAACCACCGGCGTCGGCTGGGCCGACTGGGGACTCCTGTTTGTTTTTGCAGGGCTAATCTTCTTAGCAGAGGAACTCAGGAAGAGACTGTGCTGCAGGCGGCACTCCTGAAAAGATGGGTAAAGACGGCTACGCAGATTCCTTCTTTGCTTGTCTTGCAGAAAGCCGGGGCGGCCATTCAAAATCGTTGACAGCCGTGCTCATGGGGGGTAAGTTGTCGTGAGATTTAGAGTTTTGGTCTTTCTAATGGTGTCCCGATATGAAAATTCTGCTGACTTGGTTGAGTGACTATATCAAAATTGACCGCTCCGCGGAGCAGATTGCGGAGATTTTGAGCGATTTGGGTTTCCCTTGCGAGGCGATAGAACATTGCGGCGACGACGCTGTAATCGATGTTGAGGTCACGAGCAACCGCGGGGACTGCCTGGGTTACATCGGTGTTGCCCGCGAGCTGGCTGTGGCGACCGGCGCGGAATTAAGAGTGCCGAAGGTCGAGCTGATCGAGTCAGATAAGGATGTCACGGAGTTTGCGCACGTGCAGATAGATGAGCCTCGCTTGTGCGGCCGATATACGGCCCGCGTCATCGAGGCAGTCAAAGTTGGTCCGTCTGCGGACTGGCTTCGAAAGCGGCTGGAGGCGGTGGGGCTACGCAGCGTCAACAACGTGGTTGATGCGACCAACTACGCTATGATGGAGACCGGCCAGCCGCCGCACGCCTTCGATTACGCCAAGATAGCGCAGGGTAAGATAATCGTCAGAAAGGCGGTCGCGGGAGAACGAATCGTCAGCATAGACGGCACGCAATGTGATCTGAACCCTGATATGCTCATTATTGCCGACGGCCGGCACCCCGTTGCTATAGCCGGCGTGATGGGGGGGCTGGAAACCGAAGTCGGCGAAGCGACGACAACGATTCTTCTGGAGGACGCTTACTTTGATCCGGTCAGCGTCCGCACAACCTCTCGCAGGCTCCATCTGCCCTCGGAGGCATCTTTCCGGTTCGAGCGATACGTCGATATTGGAAGGGTGGACTGGGCCTCTAAACGCACCGCGCAGTTGATTATCCAGGCCGCGGGTGGGAAAGTAGCAAAAGGTGTAGTGGACATTTATCCCGGGAAGCCGGCAAAGAAAGAAATAACGTTACGGCTTTGCCGATTGGAGAAGCTGCTGGGTATCCAGGTTCCTCCTGACAGGACAGTTCAAATCCTCTCGGCATTGGGTTTTCAGCCGAAAATGGAGAACGGCCTGGTAACCTGCACCGCCGCTTCATGGCGCAATGACGTTTACCGTGAGGTGGATTTGATCGAAGAGGTCGCTCGCGTTCATGGCTACCACCACATGCCGACGGAGCGAAAGATCAAGATCGAGGTGGTCCCGGCGGATCGTCGGCAGAAGCTTAGCCGTGCGGTTGGAACGTATCTGAATAGTTGCGGTTTCTATGAGACCGTCACGGTGGGTTTTATCGAGACTTGCGTTGCCGACCTTTTTATCGAGGGCGGCGCCAAACAGCATCTGGCCGTCAGAGATGAATCGAGGAAGACTGCTAATCTGCTTCGCCAGACCCTGATCGGCTCGCTGCTGAACGTTCTGAAAACGAACATGAACGCCAGGAACCTGCCGTGCAGAATATTTGAGATCGCCGATACCTTCGTGCCGGGAACCGAGCAGGGCGGCAAACTGCCGATTCAGAAAACCAAACTCGCCCTGGTCTGTGACGGCGATTTCAGAGACCTGTGGGGAGTCATTGAAGGATTGATTTGCAGTATTGATAGAGATACGGAAGTTGTCTTCACACCTGCGAGTTTCATCTGGGCGCAGACCGGCGCCGCAATCGGGCTGAACTCCCAAATCATCGGCTCGGCCGGTGTTATCTCGGCATCGGTCAGGGAGGGACTCGATTTGAAAGATGTCCCGGCCTGTGCCGCAGAGATTGAATTCGAGCCTCTGCTGTCTCTGGCCGAGCGTCCGATAAGAGTTAAGCCCATCCCCAGGTTCCCCGCGATCAGGCGAGACCTCTCAATCATAATAGATGAAAGCATCCGCTGGGCAGATGTCATGGAGGCCGTCAAGGCCAGAACCTCACCTGAACTTCAAAGCGTTGATTTCGTTGGTATCTACCGCGGACAAGGTATTCCGTCGGGCAAAAAGAGCGTCACATTCTCACTGTGTTTCAGAGATGAAGACGGGACGCTGACTCACGAAATGGTCGATCGTTTGGAAGCGGACATCGTTCAGGCCCTTACCGAATCTATCGCAGCCGAACGGCGCACCGCGTAATTCGGCCCGATAAGGTCATATCTCTGCATAATTGCATAACTCTCGCGGCGATTCGAAAACACCGGCGAGCAGAACCTGAATCTTGATCCGAATTCGTCTTCAGAAAAACCTGCCGAATAGCCGAAGAAACATATGGGAACAGAAGCCGACTCCGGATACTTGCCGGTATTTTGTTGACTTCGTTCCTGCGATTTGGTATAAGGTACTATTGCGGGCTGACCCCTGCGATGCTCGTATGAAAAGTAGGTGTTTGAAAGAACCGATACCCATACTCAGGGAAATCAGGCCTTGATGGATCGGAAAAGCCTACTCGATAGGACTTTCGGACACAAGCAACGATTACCCACTTAGCAGAATGGGTTCTTATCGAACGCTTTTCTACGGCATTCGTGGAGGGCGCCTCGCAAATAACAAAAAAAGGCCTGCTTTGTCAGGCCTTTTTTTTCACTTCGTAGCTGCAATATCGGACGTACGAAACACGTAAAGTTACCTGCGGGCCCCGTTTTTGCGGTTAAGCCAAAGAACCTATTTGTCGATTACATCAGATGATATGGGGAATGACCGAGAGCCTCTCTTCGGCTTGAGTCATTTACTATCTGTTGTTAGCAGAATCGCAATGTGGAGGCCCAAGAATGCCAACTGTGCGTAGCTTCACGGTCCTGCCGGCGCTGCCGGAACCCTTAAAGGACCTTGAAATTGTTGCCAAGAACATGTTCTGGTCGTGGAATTCCGAGTTTGTAGAGCTGTTCAAACGCATCGACAGCAGTCTATGGTCTTCCTGTGGTCACAATCCCGTGAAGCTTCTTGGCAGTGTTTCGCAAGCCAAACTGGATGGGCTGGCTGAAAACCAGGGCTTTCTGGGCCAATTGCAGCGGGCCAGCGAAAAGCTTAAGACCTATGTGGCAAGGCCGACATGGTATGAAACAGTCTGTTCGAAGTCCGACGAGCCGACGATCGCGTACTTCAGTGCTGAGTTTGGAGTCCACGAGTGCCTGCCGGTTTACGCCGGAGGGCTCGGCATCCTGGCCGGCGACCATTTGAAGAGTGCATCCGACCTGGGTGTTCCCCTGGTTGGGGTCGGTCTTCTGTACCAGAAGGGGTATTTCCGGCAGTACTTGAACATCGATGGGTGGCAGCAGGAAATCTATGTTGAGAATGAATTCTACAACATGCCGATAGATCTCGTCCGCAAGGAAAGCGGGCGGCCGCTGACCATCAGCGTCGAATACCCGGGCCGATGCGTAATCGCTCAGATATGGTCCGTTTCGGTCGGCAGGGTGAAGCTGTATTTACTGGATACGAATGTGCACGCGAACGCCCCTATCGATCGCATGATCACCAGCAGCCTGTACGGCGGAGACCGTGAGCTGCGAATCCGTCAGGAGATCCTGTTGGGGATCGGCGGCCTGAAGGCTCTTTTGGCCGTGGGCATCCGGCCGACCGTTTGTCACATGAACGAGGGGCACGCCGCTTTTATGGCATTGGAGCGAATCCGCGAATTGCGAAGCGAGCACAACATGACGTTCGACGAGGCGGTCGAAGCCGCAAAGGCGGGTAACGTCTTCACGATACACACCCCCGTTAAGGCGGGGCTTGACGAATTCAAAGTCGAGCTGATGGACAAGTATTTCGGCAGCTACTTTCCCAAACTTGGCATCAACAGAAAGCGATTCCTGGCGTTAGGAAGAATACTTCCGGACGACGACAGCGAACCGTTCAAGATGCCGGTGCTGGCCCTTCGGCTGAGTGGCTGTGCGAACGGCGTCAGCAAGCTGCACGGCCAGATTTCACGCGGGATATGGGGAAGTCTCTGGCCGGGCGTCCCCCATGACGAAATACCGATCATATCCATCACCAACGGTATCCACGTCAAGAACTGGGTCTCGGACGAAATTGATTCCCTGTATGAAAAGTATCTCGGCCCGAACTGGGCCGACGAGGCCATGAACGCGCCGCTCTGGGAGGCAGTCGACCAGATCCCCGACGAAGAGCTCTGGAGAATACATCAGAGGTGCAAAGAGCAAATGATTGTCTTCGCGCGTAACCGCTTGAAGGCCCAGATGCAACGCCGAGGCACTTATCATACCGAGCTCAATCACGCAGAAGAAGTTCTTGACCCGGAGACGCTTACTATTGGGTTCGCCAGAAGATTTGCCAGCTATAAACGCGGCAATTTGTTGTTGAAAGATCCTCAACGGCTTATGAAGCTGCTGACCAATAGTGAGAAACCTATACAGATTATTTTCGCGGGCAAGGCGCATCCAAAAGACACGGAAGGCAAGGATATCATACGTCAGATCGTGCACTTTGCCACTCAGCAAAGCGTCAGGCGCCGCGTCGTATTTCTCGAAGACTATGACATCGATATCGCAAGGGCCCTCGTTCGCGGCGTTGACGTCTGGCTCAATAATCCGCGCCGGCCGATGGAAGCCAGCGGCACGAGCGGCATGAAGGCGGCTGTCAACGGCGTTTTGAATATGAGCACCTCGGACGGCTGGTGGTGTGAAGGCTACACGCGCGGCGGCGGCTGGGTGATCGGCGCGGGCGAGAGCTACGAGGACGCCGACTACCAGGACGTGGTCGAATCGCAGGCGATCTACGATATACTTGAGAATGAGGTTGTTCCTCTGTTCTATACACGGACCGCGGACAATCTGCCGAGGCCGTGGATACGCCGGGTGAAAAACTCGATCAAATGGATTGCACCGCGATTCAACACGCATCGAATGGTTGCCGAATATACGCGGCGGTTCTACAATCTGGCGGCGGCGAAATGGCGATTTCTGACGGCGGAGGCCGGCGCCAGAGCCAGGACGTTTTCGAGCTGGAAATCGAACGTCCGGGAGGCCTGGGCTGAGTTTGCCGTTAAAGACGTCATCATGGAGGTCCACAACGGGGACGGAAACAAGAAACTCAACCCGAAACAACCCGAGCTGAAAGTCGGCTCTGAGTTGTCGGTCAGAGCGTTGGTCAAGCTCGGCAAAGCCAATCCAAACGACGTCTCCGTTGAGTTGTACTACGGCCCCGTGGATAACTGGGAGAACATACGCGACGGCTCCTCTGTGCGGATGGAATACGAACGAGCCGCAGAAGAGGGCGGCGAGCACTGGTTTACGGGCTCCATGCCGTGCAAAAAAACGGGACAGCATGGCGTGGCGGTCAGAGTCCTGCCCAGGCACTCCGACCTGGCCAATCCCTATGAGATGGGCCTGATCCTTTGGGAAACGGCGAAATGATCCTCCGTTGACGGCAGATAATCAACGGGTGACGAATCGTCACCCATCGCTCATGCGTTTTCCTGATTGCTCAGAAGCTCGTACACTTCTTTGGCGGAAGCGGCTTTCTCAAGTTTCTGCTTGAAATCAGTGTTGAGCATCAGTCTGCTGATCCTGGCCAGGGCCTGAATGTGGGGCCCGGTTTGGTCCGCTGGCGAAATCAGCAAAAGGATAATCCTCACGGGTTTGCCGTCGATGCTTTCAAACTCAATCGGCTCACGTGCGATTCCGATGGCCATCACCAGCTCACTGACGGCTTTGCACTTGCCGTGAGGAATCGCTATTCCGGCGCCGGTTCCGGTGCTCTGTATTCGCTCGCGTGTCAAGACCGCCTGCAGCACAACGTCCCGATCAGACAACAGGCCACTCGCATCCAGCAGGTCCACAAGCTCGGCGATAACGCCTCCCTTGTCTCGGCTTTCGACTGGGACCTTAACACAACTCGGCCGCAATATCTGTGTAAGAATCATATTAGCCAGCGCCCATCGTACTACACATGCTCCCAAAATTTACACAAACTGCACATATATATCATTATGGGCCATCTGGCAACGTCTTTTCGAGAAAAAATGAGTATCTTTTTCCAGCGTCCGCGCTCGACCCGGGTCTGTGGCCGCTGACTTTTTCAACTTTACATCCGCCTGCCGGCGGACTACAATGACACCGTTATGGAAAGAATAACAATCTATGATACGACCCTTCGCGATGGGATGCAGGCCGAAAGCGTGAGCTTTTCGCTCGAGGACAAGCTCGCGATTGCCAGGTGCCTCGATGAGCTTGGCGTCGATTATATCGAGGGTGGATATGCCGCTTCCAACCCCAAGGAAATGCAGTTCTTTCAAGAGGTCTCACAACTGGGTTTCACGAATTCGAGAGTCGTGGCCTTTGGCAGCACGCGGAGGGCCAATTCGAGTGTCAGCGACGACGCCGGTTTGAACGCCATTCTTTCCTGCAACACGCGGGCCGCGACACTGGTCGGCAAAACCTGGGACCTGCACGTGACAGAGGTGCTGGGCTGCTCGCTCGATCAAAACCTGATTCTTTGCTCTGAGTCGGTGCGGTACCTCAAGAAAAAGGGGCTGGAGACTATTTTTGACGCGGAGCATTTCTTCGACAGCTACAGGGGAAATCCTGCATACGCGATGAAGGTCCTGGCGGCCGCCGCGGAGGCCGGGGCCGATGCGCTGGTCCTGTGTGATACCAACGGTGGCTGTATGCCCGAGCAGGTCTATGACATCACCAAAGCCGTCTGTGAGCAATTCGGTTCGATGCCCGTGGGGATTCACACCCATAATGATACCGATTGCGCAACAGCAAACAGCCTGGCAGCCGTTCGGGCCGGCGTCCGGCACGTCCAGGGAACAATCAACGGCCTCGGTGAGCGGTGCGGAAACGCCAATCTGTGCACGGTCATACCCAACCTCGCGTTCAAGATGGGCTTCGAGGTGCTCAGCCCCGAAAAGATCAAGAGCATCACCGAAGTCTCTCGCTATCTTTTCGAGATGGGCAATCTGACGCCGGTGATGAATATGCCTTACGTCGGCGAGAGCGCCTTCGCGCACAAAGGCGGGTTGCACGTGGACGCCCTTCGCAAGAGCAAACGCAGCTACGAGCACATTGCCCCCGAGCTGGTCGGTAATGAAAGGCGTTTTCTTATCTCCGAGCTGGGCGGCAAGTCCACCGTCATGGCCGAGCTGGAGAAGGCGAAGATTAGTCAAGACGAGAAACTGGCCCGGAAGATCCTCCGGCGGGTCCAGGAGCTTGAAAACGAAGGCTATCAGTTCGAAGCCGCAGACGCCAGCTTCGACCTGCTCGTCAAGAAGGTGATGGGCACATACAAGCCGTTCTTTGAGCTTGTGAAATATCACGTGGACGTTGAGAAACGCGCCGCGGGCGATATTGTCACCGAAGCCAGCGTAAAGCTGAAGGTCGGCGACAAGACCGTGCACGTCGTAGAAGAAGGCGACGGTCCGGTCAACGCCCTCGATGGCGCTCTGCGAAAATCGCTCGAGAATTTTTACCCGTGTATCAAGGACGTGCATCTGATCGATTACAAGGTTCGCGTGGTCAATGCCAGGGCCGGCACGGCGGCCCGAGTGCGGGTCATCATCGAATCCATGGACAAGAACTCGATTTGGGGCACGGTCGGCGTCTCGGAGAATATTATTGAAGCTTCCTGGCAGGCCCTCGTGGACAGCGTCGAGTACAGGCTGCAGAGAGACCCCGTTTGAGCGCCGAGGTCCGCTCGCTTTGTGCGAGGCAGCAGTGGAAACGAAGGGAATCGAACAATCCCCACTGGTTCTATCAAACACGTCCATTCTGCAAAGCGGTTGGCTCGGCAAAAGGCGACCGTCTATCTCCATCCATACCGGGCCAGAAATAATTTGGAATTCTCTTGCAATATTTGAACTAACGTTCATAATATTAGTAAATAACCTAAATGTGAATATATATTCATACATGGTGTAGCTTAACGTGGACACAGATATGACATCTGCGACGAAGCCATCTCGTAAAGAGCGGGAGCGGCAGCAGCACCGACAGGAGATCCTGTCGGCGGCGCTGCGGCTGTTCGCCGAGAAGGGGTTTCATGGTGTCTCGATGCAGGAGATCGCGGCGGCCGCCGAATTTGCCACGGGGACGCTGTACAACTTTTTTCCCAGCAAGGAGGAGCTGTTTTTCGAGCTGCTGGTGGCCACGGCCGAGGAGAGCCTGAGCCTGGTCCTGCCCGCCCTGGAGGGCCCCGAGGACGAGCGGCACCGGCTCGCACAGTTCATCCGGCTCCACGAGCGGATCGCCCGGGAGCAGGCGACCGCAATTCGATTGTACCTGCTGGAGAGCCGTGTCCGGTATCTGCCGCAGCAGAAAGTCGAGACCAGGAAAAAGGAGTTCGACGCACAAGTGTTCGGGCGGATAGCGGACGTGATCGCCTCCGGCGTGCGCAAGGGGCTGTTCAACAACATCGATCCGGCGGTCGCGGCCCAATGCCTTTCGGCGGCCCTGCAGGCAATCACCCTGGCCGCTGTTGAGGACCCGCAGGCGGTCGATCTGCCGGCAAAGCTCAGGAAGGTCGAGGCCGTGTTTTTCAAAGGACTTGTAAAATCTTCGGGAGGAAAACGTGACGCGTAAAGTTTGTGCCAGACGCATCGTTCGAAGGATTCTGCTGGTGCCCATCCTGTTGGGCAGTCTGTTGCCCGGCGGCTGCGACCGTCGGCCGCAAGCCCCGCCCCCGGCCGTTGTCCCGGAAGTGGCGGTGGTGGTCGTCCAGACGCAGCAGGTCGTGCTGACCTCAGAGCTGCCGGGCCGGACTTCGGCCTACCTGGTCGCAGAGATTCGACCCCAGGTCAACGGCCTCATCCAGAAACGCCTCTTCACAGAAGGTTCCGACGTTAAGGCTGGCGAGGAGCTCTATCAGATCGATCCGGCCCCTTTCCAGGCGGCGCTCAACAACGCCAAGGCCGCCCTGGGCCGGGCCGAGGCCAATCTGCCCGCCATCCGGCTCAAGGCCGGCCGCTTCAAGGAGGCCCTGGTTGACAGAGCCGTCAGTCAGCAGGCATTCGACGATGCGAATGCAGCCCAGAAACAGGCTGAGGCCGACGTGCTGTACTGGCAAGCAACAGTGGAGACGGCAAGCATCAACCTTGCCTACGCACGGATCGTTTCGCCGATCTCCGGGCGCATCGGCCGCTCGAACGTAACGGACGGCGCGATTGTGACGGCGTATCAGCCCGTGCCCCTGGCCACGATTCAGCAAATGGACCCCATTTACGTCGATGTGCCCCAGTCCACGACCGAGCTGCTGCGATTGCAGCGCCGCATGGAGGAAGGGCGGTTCAACCGTAATGGGGCCGGCGCGAACAAGGTGCAGCTTATCCTGGAGGACGGCACGCGGTATCCGCAGGAAGGGACGCTCCAGTTCCGCGACGTCTCGGTGGACCCGACCAGCGCCTCGGTGATTCTGCGGATGGTTTTTCCGAACCCGAACGGTGTTCTTCTGCCGGGTATGTTCGTTCGCACGGTGGTGATCGAGGGCGTCAATGAACAGGCCATTTTGATTCCTCAGCAGGCGGTGTCACGCGATCCCAAAGGCAATCCCATGTCCCTGATCGTGGACGGCGACGGCAAGGTTGCACCACGGATGCTCAGTCTCGATCGCGCTATCGGCAGCCAATGGCTCGTCTCTACAGGCCTGGCGCCCGGCGACCGGGTTATCGTGGAGGGCATGCAAAGAGTGCGCCCCGGTGCTGCGGTGAAGGTCGCCCCTGCTGATGCCGGCCGCACGAATGACGCAAAACCCACGGCGCAGAAGTCGAGCTGAGGAGGCAAACGATGCTATCAAGATTCTTTCTGGAGCGTCCGGTCTTCGCCTGGGTCATCGCGATCATCATGATGGTCGCGGGCGTACTGGCGATTTACAATCTGCCCATCTCGCAGTATCCTCCCATCGCGCCGCCGTCCATCGCTATCAACGCTTTCTATCCGGGGGCGTCGGCCGAGACGGTGGAAAACAGCGTGACGCAGATCATTGAGCAGAAGATGACCGGCTTCGACAAGATGCTGTATCTGTCGGCGAGCAGCGATTCCTCGGGTTCTTCCCGTGTTGAATTGACCTTTGCCCCGGGGACCGATCCGGACCTGGCCTGGGCCCAGGTGCAGAACAAACTCCAGCTCGCCATGGCCAGCCTGCCGGAGGTGGTGCAGCGATCAGGAATCAGAGTGTCCAAGTCCACCCGGAACTACCTGTTGATGGTGGGCCTGATCTCGGAAGACGGCAGCCTCAATGGGGACGACTTACGGGACTACGCCCAATCCAATCTCGAAAAGGTCCTATCGCGGGTGCCGGGGGTCGGTGAGGTGGAAGTCTTCGGCAGCCAGTACGCCATGCGCATCTGGCTGAATCCTGACAAGCTGACCGAATACCAGATGACGATCCAGGATGTCATCATGGCTCTGCGGGCTTACAACGTGGAGGTATCCGCGGGCCAATTTGGCGGTCAGCCGGCGGTGGAAGGCCAGCGTCTGAATGCCGCCATCATCGTCCAGAGCCTGCTCAAGACGCCCGAGGAATTCGCCGCAATCCCCATCCGCAGCAACCCGGATGGGTCTATCGTTCGGGTCAAGGACATGGGACGGACGGAACTGGGCACCGAATTCTACGATATGGAGGCCTATTATAACGGCAAGCCTTCTGCCGTGCTGGCCGTCCGGCAGGCGGCCGGCGCCAATGCCCTGGATACGGCAAATGCCATCAGGGCCAAGATGAATGAGATGAGCGAATTCTTCCCCGCCGGCATGCGGGTCGTGTATCCCTACGACACCACGCCCTTTGTCAAGGTGGCCATCGAAGAAGTGGTCAAGACCCTGTTAGAGGCGATCCTGCTGGTTTTCCTGGTGATGTATCTGTTCATGGGAAACATGCGGGCCACCCTGATCCCAACCATCGCCGTGCCGGTGGTGCTCCTGGGGACCTTCGCGGTGCTGGGGCTCTTCGGGTTCTCCATCAACATGCTGACCATGTTCGCCATGGTGCTGGCCATCGGCCTTTTGGTGGACGATGCCATCGTGGTGGTGGAAAACGTGGAACGGATCATGGCCGAGGAAGGGCTTTCGCCCCGAGAGGCCACCGCCAAATCCATGTACCAGATCACCAGCGCGTTGATCGGCATCGGATTGGTGCTCTCGGCGGTCTTCGGCCCAATGGCGTTTTTCACCGGGTCCACGGGGGTCATCTACCGTCAGTTTTCCATAACCATCATCGCCTCCATGCTCCTTTCGGTGTTGGTGGCCTTGGTTTTGACACCGGTGCTGTGCGCCTCGCTTCTCAAACCCGTACCCAAAGGGCATGAACCGGCGGAAGGCGGAATCTGGTTCTTGCGTCCCTTCTTCAGATGGTTTGACCGCATCTTTTTTTGGGTCAGAGACCGCTATGTTGGACTGGTCGGACAGTCTCTCTCCAGGAAACTACGCTACCTGATTATCTACGTTCTGCTCGTCGGAGTGATTGGCTTCTTGTTTCTGCGGCTGCGCACGGCCTATCTCCCGGATGAAGACCAGGGAATCCTGATGGTGCAGGTCTTGCTTCCGGCGAACTCGACCCTGGAGCAGACCGAAACGGTTATGGAGGGAATCAAAGAACATTTTCTGGAGCATGAGAAAGACGCGGTGGGATCTTGTATGACAGTCTCCGGTTTCAATTTCTCCGGACGGGGGCAGAATGCAGGTATGGCCTTCATCAAATTGAAGGACTGGAAGCTTCGCGGCCGGCCGGATTTGAAAGTCGTTGCCGTGGCGGGAAGAGCCATGGGGGCCTTTTCCCGGATCCGCAACGCCATGGTCTTTGCCTTTGCCCCGCCGGCCGTCGTTGAATTGGGCATGGCCAAGGGGTTTGACTTTCAGTTGCTGGACCGGGGCGGCCTGGGCCACGCCGGCCTCATGGCTGCCCGCAACCAGCTCCTCGGCATGGCGATGCAGAACCCGGTATTGACCAAGGTTCGGCCCAACGGCCTGGAAGACGTGCCTGAGTATCGGGTGGACGTGGATTGGGAGGAGGCCGGCGCCCTGGGGCTGCCCATCACCGCCATCCATAACACCATCTCGGCGGCCTTTGGCAGCGCCTATGTCAACGACTTCATTCAAGGCGGACGCGTGAAGCGGGTGTATGCCCAGGCCGACGCACCTTATCGCATGTTGCCCAACGACCTGGAAAGACTCTATGTGCGCAACACCACCGGCAAGATGGTTCCCTTTTCTTCGTTTGCGTCCGGTCATTGGACTTCCGGTTCCCCGAAGCTGGAGCGATTTAACGGCTTTCCCTCGATCAATATTCAGGGCGAGTCGGCGCCGGGGAAGAGTTCCGGCGAGGCGATGGCGGCCATGGAAGGATTTGTGAAGAAACTGCCGCAAGGAATCGGCTTTGACTGGACCGGGCTTTCCTACCAGGAACGGCAGGCCGGTTCCCAGACAGCCCCACTATACGCCTTTTCCATACTTGTGATCTTCCTTTGCGTGGCGGCTTTGTATGAAAGCTGGACCATCCCCTTTGTCAATATGTTGATGTTGCCGCTGGGTGTATTCGGCGCTTTGCTGGCGACTTCCTTGCGGGGGCTGCCCAACGATGTTTACTTCCAGATCGGATTCCTGACGACGCTTGGTCTTTCGACAAAGAACGCCATTCTGATCATTCAGTTCATCAAAGAGCAGATGCGGCATGGAGTTGAACTGACCGAGGCAACCCTTGGGGCCGTGAGAATACGTTTCCGTCCCGTTATCATGACGTCGCTGGCGTTTTTCTTCGGCACGCTGCCGCTGGCCATCGCCTCCGGCGCCGGCGCCGGCGCGATGAATGCCATAGGAACCGCTGTCACCGGCGGGATGCTCTCCGCCACGTTCATTGATCTGATTTTCATCCCGTTGTTCTTTGTCCTTATATCCCGCCTGTTCATGAAAAAGCAGCCCCAGTTACCCTCTGGGCAATCTCCCGCTTCCACCAAGACCCCGGAGGTGAGCTAATATGAAAGGTATGAAAACAGTCCTGTGCGTCTCTCTGGGAGTGTTCCTTTGCCTGGGCGGATGCACGCTGGCTCCGAAATACACAAGCCCTGAAGCTCCCGTTCCTGCCGACTGGCCGGCTGGTGCGGCATATAAAGGAGCCGAAGCTGTGACTGTCGCTCCGACAGCTTCGGAGCTTACGTGGCAGGAGTTCTTCGCCGACGAGAAGCTTCGCAAGCTCATCGGAATAGCTTTGAGCAGCAATCGCAACCTGCGGCTGGCGGCCCTGAATGTGGAACGCGCCCGCTCATTATACGGCATTCAGCGGGCTGAATTGTTGCCTACGGCCGATGCCGTGGCCGCCGGAAGCAAGCAACGCGTGCCCGCCGACCTCTCGCAAACGGGACATCGCGCGACCCTGGAGCAATACAGCGTCAATCTCGGCGTTTACTCCTGGGAGCTCGACTTCTTCGGGCGTGTCCGCAGCCTGAAGGATCGCGCGCTCGAAGAATACCTGGCCACGGAGCAGGCTCGCCGCAGCACGCAAATACTCCTAATTTCCTCCGTTGCCAATGCGTATCTGACCCTGGCCGCGGATCGGGAAGGTCTGGCTCTGGCGCAAACGACTCTCGCCAACCAGCAGGATGCTTACAACCTGGTCAAGCGAAGCTATGATCTTGGACTGGTGCCCGAGCTGGACCTCTATCGTGCGCAAACGCAAGTGGATGCCGCTCGCGGAGACGTCGCCCGGCTCACACAACGGACGATGCAAGACGAAAACGCATTGAACCTTCTGCTTGGCGATGCAGCGCCGGTCGAGCTGTTGCCGGCAAGGTTAAGCGACGTCGCCTCCCCGCAGGAAATCTCTCCCGGCGTATCGTCCGAAATACTCCTGCGCCGTCCCGATGTCCTCCAGGCCGAGAGCCTGCTGCGGGCGGCCCACGCCGACATCGGCGCCGCCCGGGCAACGTTGTTCCCTCGCATTTCCCTGACGGGCACAGTCGGCACCGCCAGCGCCGAACTATCCGGACTCTTCGAATCCGGCTCGGGTACGTGGAGCTTTGCGCCGCAGGCGGCGATGCCGATTTTCGATACTCGCGCGTGGCTCGCGCTGGGGGTCACGAAAGTGCAGAGGGAAATCGCCCTGACCCAATACGAGGGCGCGATTCAGAACGCCTTCAGGGAAGTGGCCGATGCCCTGGCCGTCCGCGGCACCGTGGACCAGCAGGTCTCGGCGCAAGAGTCCCTGGTCCACGCCGTTGCCGAGACTTATCGCCTCTCCACTACCCGTTACGACACGGGAATTGACAGTTACCTGAGCGTCCTCGATGCACAACGCTCTCTCTACGCAGCGCAGCAGGGGCTTGTCTCGCTCCGTCTGGCGAAACTCGCCAATCAGGTGAGGCTCTACGCCGTGTTGGGCGGGGGCAGCGACTCTCCCCCTGAAAGGACAGAACCTTAAAGGCACAAAACTCCCTGCCAGACAGCGAGAAAAACAGGAGGCTGGATCGTCGTTCTCGGGCCAAGAATGAGTTTGTGCCCCCTTCACCAATGCCCACTGAGCTTCACGGTAAGCTGGCGGCGGTCGGGTTGGTGATGCCGCACTGACCAGAATACTACCCCAGACAAAGACCCGAAAACACCGTTTTTTGCGCTCGTTGCGGCTAAGTGTTGCTCAGTGCAGGACCTATAAATGGAGACGAAGGGAATCGAACCCTCATTTCCGCGATGCGACCGCGGCGTGCTCCCGTTACACCACGTCCCCGAGACCACATTCTGATTTTCTGATCTAATTCTACATTGCCAGGCCCGGCATGTAAAGTGTTTTCACGCCGCCGAGCTCAAAACGTCCATTTCTCGTAGCAGGCGATTCTGTCTATCGGTTCGCGCTTCGGCTCCGGCCTGTTGTCCGCCGGGTAGCCGACAGCCATCAACTCTACAATCACTATATCGTCAGGAATGCCCAAAATCCGCCGGACTTTTTTGGGGTCAAATGATCCAATCCAACATGTGCCCAGTCCTAACTCGGTAGCCTGCAAACAGATATGTTCAAGCGCGATGGCCACGTCGATAGGACCGATGGCTTGGCCGCACTGCATGATATAATCGCTGTTACTGCACGCGGCGATGATGGCCCCGGCTTTCTGGAACACCTGCGGCCGGTTGGTCGTCTCGGCAACCTGGCGTTTTGTTTCTTTGCCGGTGACCACAACAAAACGCCAATCCTGCGTGTTCTTAGCCGAAGGCGCCAGCCGGGCCGCCTCAAGAATGACGTCGAGTTTTTCGGGCTCGATGCTCTTTTCCTGATACGCCCGGCACGAATAACGTTTACGAATCGCCTCAAGTACCGTCATAAGTCCACCTCACATTTCCAGTGCCGTTCCGGCTGGGCACAAGAGTAACCTCAATGCACTTTTGCGATGAGAGTATAGCCAAAGAATAGGTGTGCCGCAAGCTGTAGCAACTCGCTCGCTTGCCTGAGAAGAATTGGTTCCAGCCGGATAAGAATCGGCCTATCGTGCCCGCAGGAATCACTTTTCCATGTACCGCCCGTAGCACTTTATTGCGAGTGTTTCTCCGCCTTTCAGACGCACGGTCAGCACATCCGTGAACTTGCCCGTCTTGTCGGGCAGCGGCGGCGTTATTTCTACGTCCAACTGATAGCCGCCGGCAACCGCTTGTTGGCTCAGAACCTTTGCGATGCCTGTCTGCGATGTTATGGACTCAATCTCGATTTTCTCGTCGTACGTGCTCACCAAGGAGATTTTCTTGACTGTTGGTTTCTGCGGCTCCGGGTCGAATAGGATGATGGATGCCGGTGTGGTCTTAAATCGTTGCTGTGTACTGAAATAAATGGTGACCCTGTCAAGCTCCGGATGCGTAAGAGTGATTGCGACGAATCCGGCCGGACGCTTTTGAAGCTTTTCCAGATCGACCTTGGGTTCGAGCACAAACTTCGTCGCTTCTACTGAGGGGTCCACGTCGGCCGTGATGCTCTCGCCGGTCGATTGAAATGCCTTTATGGAAAACGGCTGCTTGTCGAGGCTGGTTATCGTAATCTTCGGACAGCCGGCGTTCTCTTTGTTGAGCACAAGGTTTATTCTTGCCGGCTGATAGTCCACCTTCGGCACGATGCGAGCCTTGATCGTCAGGGTTACTTCGGCGTTCGTTTCGTCGTTGCTGCTGACGCGAAGCTGCTTGCTGACCGGCCCGGCGCCTCGGCCTGAACTATACTCGACCTTCAGCGACCCGCTCTCGCCCGCCGCCAGCTCCTTCTTATCGAGGGTAACGATGGCGCCACAGCATTTCTTGACGTCGGTGATCTTCAGAACGCCGCTTCCGGTATTCGTAAATTTGAACTGTCCGTTGTACTTCTTGTCCGATGAAACTTCGCCGAAGTCGTAAACGGTGTCTTCAAACGTGATCTTAGGCGCGGCCTGAGACGAGACTTTCGCCTGGTCGCCGGCGGGCCTGGCCTGCTGCTGGCAGCCGGCCTGCAAAAGCGCAATCAAGGCAAGAACGACAGATAGCCAGCTCAAACAATAGCATTTCATACACGTACCTTTCTACTACGGGCCTATCCGAATAACCGTGCGCTCCCTTTTGTCATGCTGAGCCGAGAGGCGAAGCACCCGGGTACCGCACGTGATCAGGGCTTGCTCCTGTGCTCTGGCCAGATCCTTCGCTTTCGCTCAGGATGACGAATTCATTCAAAGCGACCATAGCTAAATGACAACTAAACAACATCCCACGGATTACACTCTGATTGACTAAAATCCCGGGCGCCGTGTATAACGGCAAGGATTAGTATCCGCTCTGACTCAGCACGATAGATAATCCGATAATTATGCAACAGAAGTTCCCGAATATTTTCATCTTCTAATTCCGGAACGTGCCGCCCTATTTTCGGAAGCTTGATAAGAATTTGCACCGCTTCAATGACTGTTTCGACAAATCGAGCCGCGTAATATTCCGAATCTCTGCTGATATAATCCCGAATGCTCTGCAAATCCATCACGGCTGGCTCAGTCCATTCGATTTTCATTCCGCCAAAAGCCTCTTTTTAACTTCCTTGTGAGAAACAACGCGTCCTTCTTCAGCGGCTCTCAAAGCGATCGTCAGCTTCTTTTTGACGTAAAACTCGTACATAATATCATCCCAGGTGACCTGATCCGGCAATCTGTCGATGAGCTTCTTCGCTTCCTCTTTGATAACGCTCATATCTTTTGTACCCCTTGCCAAAGCATTTGGATTTTCTGATTATGTACAATTATCGTCCCTGGCGGGACCCCTAACTAAAAACATAATAACACAATCAGCATCGGATATCAACAAAAAAGCCCTGTACGGCCGGCTTGCGCCTTTTCGCAACGAAAAAAAGCCGTCGCTTTTGGACACTTTTCTTTAAAACAGAAAAAGGGCTGGCGACTAAGCACCAGCCCTAAAAAGTACTGCAAACCTTCACTTCTTCAAATCCGCGTATCGCCCGTAGCACTTGAGGGATAGATCCTCTCCGTTGTTCAAATGCAGGTGGAGCACATCGTTGAAAACGTTTGTCTCGTCGCGCGGAGGCGGTACGATTTCCACTTCGAGCTGGTACCCCATAGTAACCTTCTGCTGGCTCAGAAGCTTGACAAGACCCTTTTCCGAAGTTGTGGATTCAATCTCGAACTGCTCGCCGTAGTTGCTCACGACAAAGACTTTGTTAATGCTTGGCTCCTGTGGGCTTAAGTGTAAGAGAAAAATGCTCGTCGGTTTCAATTCGAATCGCTCCTTCGTAATGAAACGAACGGTCACCTTGTCAATCTCCGGATGCGTCAGACTGATGGCGACCAATCCGCGAGGGTTCTTTCGGTGCTTCTGAAGATCGACCTTCGGCTCGAGCACAAACTCGGTCGCTTCCACACCAGGATCGATAGAGGCTGTGAGGGTCTCACCAGTGGATTGGAACGCCGTGATGGAAAATGGCTGGTTATCCAGACTTCTTATCGTAATCTTCGGGCAGTCGATGCCCTCTTTGTTGCGTAGAAGGTCGATTCTTTCCGGCTGATAGTCAATTCTCATCACGACCTGAGCCTTGATGTCCAGGGTCACTTTCGGGTTCGTTGCGTCGTTGCTAAAGACGCGGAGCTGGCGAAGCATGGGTCCCGGGATTCGGCCTGCATAATACCCGACCTTCAGCGTGGCGCTCTCGCCGGGCGCCAGCTCCTTCTTATCGAGCATCACGACGGCCCCGCAGCATTTCTTGACGTCGGTGATTTTCAGATTACCGCTTCCGGTATTTGTGAATTTGAACTGTCCGGTATACTCCTTGCCTGATGAGACTTCGCCGAAATCATAAACGGTCTTTTCAAACGTGATCTCAGGCGCCGCGCCAGCCGATTCCCTCATCTCTGTGGCTTCTCTCGCCTGCTGCTGGCAACCCATCTGAACAGACACGCCCAAGACCACAAGAAACACAAATAACTGATACCGTCTCATATACAGATCTCCAACACAAAAAGAGGGCCGCCTCCAATCATACTTACTCTCGGATTCTCCACAACCCAAAAAGGTTTCGGAAGGTTGCACCAGAAGTAAAAAAGGGCCGGCGCCCGGCGCCAGCCCTAAAACACCTATTCGCTGCCTATGTCTATGGCTTTTGTTGCGTCCGACTTTCGTTCCATCGCTGTTCTCAGGTGGAACCCAATGCGAACCGATCGTCAACAACCAGACAAATCACCATCGCCGGCCGATACGTCGGTTGGGCAATCGTAGAAGCGTACCTGAAGCAGCTTCAGGCCGTTGTTGTCATATTCCCAGTACTCGTTCTCGATGATGTCATCAAAGATGGGAACACGCACGCACACTATCTCGATCTCCTCAACCAAAGGATCAGGATTAGTATCAACCTCAACCTGGAACACGATGGTCAGAAGCTCTGCAGTCACGTTAGCGAACACGGACTTGCCTGTTTTGCGTAACGTGATCTCCGAGCCGACCTGCTCGATGGAACAGTAGGCGGTTCCTTCTTGGCGGTTCAGAACCCTCACCAGGGTCCCTGGGAGGAGGCCAGCAAATGTGCTATCCAGCAAATCGGCACATGTGGTGATGTCCGCCCATCCGCCCGGCTTGCCAAGAGGCCGTACGAATACTGAATAGGCTGATGTGGTGTCAGCATCACCGGGATCACCAATCACATAGGGATCGAGGTTCGGGTCCGGCAGTTGGAAAGAGGCTTCACCGTCGGTTCCGTTCTTGTCCAAAACGGCAAAATCATCTCCCTCGAAGAGTAAGATCTTCGTGCGCTCAGGTACACCTTGGCTTCCAAGTCCGACGAAGATGGTATTACCGCCGTCATTGTCCATATTGGCATTCTTGTCTTTAGCCACACCGACAATGTTCAAATGGCCGATCTGCTTACCATCGGGGCAGATGCCTTCCGGATTCGCAAAGGCCATCCCCGCCATCATCACAACGATCAAACTTGCAACTAATGCTTTTCTCATTTTTGACTCTCCTACAAAAAAGATTTCTGAAGTTAACTTCGATTTGCGGTCTTTTACGTCGCCGCGCGTCCACGGCCAAGACCTGTTTTCTCATAGTTGTCCATCAATGACGCACACAAGTATCCTCCGCCCAGAACCTCCTTTCTCCACCCCCGACTACTTCATACCACAAAAAGACGTTCCCTTTCGGCTGAATCGCCGGCTCTGAGGCGCACAAACCTACGCTCCCAGCCCCACGCGAACCAGCGATTTCTATCAAATACACTCATTTCCCATGCTGGAAAGCTCAGAAGTGCATACGACAGGGCTTTCCACCACCACTCTCAAAGCCGAATTCTAAAGAATAGGAAAACCGCTGTCAAGCACAAAAACCAAAAAAATGCCACTTTTTTCGGTCCTTAGCCGTGCAAGTTTAGTGGCCTGTGGCGCCTGCCAAAGCGCCAAGATGGCATAAAAACAGCCTTTGCGGCGCTTCGGGCTGCCCCTCCGCGGACCAGCCGAGCGGCGTGCGGCCCTGCATGGCAGAGAGCGGACTCAGTGGTTTAGTGCCTTCTGTGCCCGGCCAATCGCAGGCCGATGATCGGTGATCGCTCTTGCAGGGTCCGTGCAGTGGTTCCCGCTCTTCGCCATGCCCCGACCAGCAGCAATAGAGCAACTACCGCAATCGCGACAGCGGCGATTTCCCATGTTTCCCACTGCCGGTAGTAGAGCCATGAGGCGTACTGAGTGAGTCGGTTTATGAAGCTTTCTACGGTCATCCTTATTACCTCCGAATCTTAGGCTAATCGCCAATCCCTCTGCTATTAGTTTGACCCGTAAGATGCTGCTCGAGGTAAGCTTATCCCATACAATGATCGCCGCATTTAGTGGCAAGAAGCAGATCCGCGCTATGTCGATCGCGCAGAAGTCCTTCTCGCCGCTTCTGCATAGATCGAGCGTGATTATACTGGTACAGTCAATGCCTGTCAAGAAAAAAATCCGATAAAAAACCGCCTGGTGAAAGGAGGGTATCATTTTTCTTGATATGGGATACTTGTAGGGGTAGAATTAAACGAATGAACACAAATTCACACGGATTGTTATATTTCTCTGTGTGCTCTATGGCCAAAAGAAATTATAGTGGAGGTCGCAAGATGAGCGGGTATTGCAAAATCAGCGTTTTTGCGGTTTGTTTGGGCATTTTGGCTTTACAGGCGGGCTGTCAGCAGAAAGCGAAGGTCGCGGTCGAGCCGTCGGCGGTGGAGCCCGTCGCGAAAAAGGCCGGGCCAAGGATCGAATTCGAGAGCCTCGTTTACGATTTCGGCAAGGTCGGGCCGGGGCAGAAGCTCAACGGCCAGTTCAAGTTTACCAATACCGGCGGCGCCCCGTTGAAAATCACGGGGGTCGAGAAATGCTGCGGCGCCATAACGAAGCTCGACAAGAAGGAGCTTTCCCCGGGCGAGTCGGGCGTGCTTGACGTGCAGTACACCTCCGGCCGGATAGCGGGCGCGATGGGCAAGCGGCTCTATGTCAACAGCAATGACACCATAACGCCCAAAGCCACACTGACCATCAAGGCCGAAACGGTCCTGAAGGTCACGTATGAGCCCCGGAGCCTCAAACTCATGCTCAAGGATGAAAACGCCGGCTGCCCGAAAATCACGCTTAAGAGTACTGATAATCAGCCTTTTTCGATCACGAGCTTTGCGGCGACGGGCGATTGCCTGACGGCTGAGATAGATAGCTCCGTTAAGGCGACGGAATTCGTCCTGGAGCCGAAGGCGGATATGGAGAAGCTGCAGAAAAACCGGACCGGCCGTATCACTATTGGCTTGGCCTATTCGCAAGAGGGCACGCCGGCCGAGACGATCATAATTACCTTTCAGGCCCTGTCGAGGTTTACCCTTAGGCCCTCGATGCTCGTGGTCTTATACGACAAACCGGGCGAGCCGGTCACAAAGTCGCTCTGGATAACAAACAACTACGGCGAGGACTTCGAGATCGAGTCGGCTTCCTCCAAAGAAGGGTATATCAAGGTCCTGGCCCAGAGCAAGATCAAAAATGGCTACCAGTTCGCGCTGGAGATCACGCCGCCATCTGCCGAGGGCGTGAAGCGATTCAGCGACACGTTTACCATCACCCTCAAGGGCGGCGAAAAGATGGATGTCGCCTGTAGGGGAATGCCCAAAACCGCCGCTCCAAAGCCAGCCGGCCAGTAGGTAGCGAAAAAGTTTACCACGAAGAGCACGAAGAAACACGAAGTAAAAATAATATTATATTATCTTATTGAACCAAATTGGTAGGGTGGGGCTTACCCCACCGTGCCAGATTGAAGCCAAAGAGTTTTACCACGAGGAGCACGCCTGTCCTGAGCCTGTCGAATGGAAAGAAACACGAAGTCTTGGCATAAAGTGATTATTTCATAATATCTTCTTCGTGGCCCTTCGTGTCCTTCGTGGTGAATTAAAAAAAATGTTTACCACGAAGAGCACGAAGATACACGAAGGTTAAATAGATTTTTTTGTTATTTTTTCTTCGTGGTTCAAACTACAGAACAAATCGTTTTGTACCATCTTTGAGACGTGTGACGTTAAAGTTCATCAGCAAGCCAGTTTTGACGCCCGCCAGCTTCATATATGTAAGAATCTGGGCCTCATGTATCGGAAGCAGTTTGTCCACGGCTTTGAGCTCCACGATGAGCGTCCCATCAACCAGCAGGTCCAAGCGATAGCCACAATCGAGTTTCGTGCCCTTGTAGTCAATCGGCAATTCCTTCTGCGCCTCGTGATATATCCCGGCACAAAGAAGCTCAAAGGACAGACACCGTTCATAAGCCGATTCCAGAAGCCCGGGTCCCAATTGCTTATGAACCTCCAGTGCGCAACCGATCACTTTGCTCGATAGCTCGTCAAATTGCATAGTTCTGTATATTTACCACGAAGAGCACGAAGATACACAGAGTTTAAAAAAACTTAATTATATAAATTATCTTCGTGTGCCTTCGTGTCCTTCGTGGTGAATAAAAAAAAGTTTCTACCACGAAGAGCGCGAAGAAACACGAAGTTTTAATCATATTATATAATCTTCGTGGTGAAATTTCCGGCCAAAAGAAAAGGGCCGCCATAAGGCGGCCCTTTTTCAAAACTTAGCAAACTTGGACACTCAAGAGCGTCGTCCTTGTTTACTACTAAGGCTTAATCCTGACAATCAGGGTCGTCAAGGTCGACAAGGCCATCGCCGTCATCATCGCAGCCGTTGTCACAGATCTCCGGCCGAATGCACGGAACAAGCGTCCGACATTCGTCGAAGCCTTCATTGATGGCCGTAGCAGCGCCGTAGGCGTCGCTGATGCTTCCAGTGCCGGCCAAAGCCGCATTGACGGCGGCAAGCATCTCAGCAACCGTCTTGCCGACCATCGACGTCGGAATCGAAGAGTACTCGGCACAGGCCTCTTCGTCGCCGTAAGGCACCGTGCAGAATTCCGCAGGAAGTACCCAGTCGGCCAATATTCCGGATTCCTCTACACAACCCTCAGAGACCAGTAGGTTCAGCGTCAAAGCAACAGCCTGACCGACTAAAACGTTGTTTATCTCGGTCTTATTCTTGTTCTTGTAGAAGCTGCTCAAGTTGGCGCAGGTCCAAGGACCACCTGTGGCCGGGAGCGCCGAAGGTGTGCCACCAGCCGGAAGGCTTGCAAGGATGCACGCGACGGAGTTAAACGTGATCGAACGGGGTGGAATACCAACGGTAATCGAACCGTCATTGGCGTCTAAAGCCGCTTGGATAAGCTCGCTGGTAGTCTGGCCGCCGCACTTTTTGCCGCCGGCATTGCCCCAGAAGCCCTGGGTGAAGCTGCAGAAAGTACCGCCGCACTCTTCGACCGTCACTTCCAGCTCACACGTATTGCAGCACCCGGCTAACTGGTCTGGCTGCGCGATGACTATCCCTAGCTCATTGCAGAGCTCCAGCGTCAGCGTGAACACGCCCGTGGCTCCGGCGTGCACTGTGACGCAATTGGTGTCGTTAGGCCCAACGATCACCGCGTCGCCGGTGACCTCCCACAGATAGATGTCCGCCTCGGCGTTGCTGCAATAGACGTTGTTCGAGTCCTCACAGACGGTGCTCGGCCCTTCAATCAGGCAATCGGGGGTAGGAACCACGTCCACGCGTTTCTCGCACGAGTCACAGCAGAGCGGGTCCGTATTACAGATGGACAGCTTCAGGGTGAAATCGTTAGGACCGTTGGGGTCCACCAGGACACAGGGCTCGTTATTGTCTCCAACAATGACGGCGGTGCCGCTAACAATCTCCCAGTAATAGCTGCCTGCATCGTTGACGTCGCTGCAGAATTGAACCTCAGTAGCGCTGTCGCAGATCGAATCCGGCCCGTTAATCAGGCAGTCCGGGGCTTCGGTGACGGTCACTGGCAGATTGCAGTCGCTGCAGCAGCCGCCATCCCCATTGTCGTTGCAAACCTCTAACTCGACTGTAAAGCCAGCCGCACTTGTCGGGCTCACCAAGACGGATGTGCCGTTAGTAGGCCCAACCGTGACAGCATCGCCAGTAACGGACCAGCTATAGGTGTCCGCAATGGCGCTTGTAGAGTACTCGACTTCTTCAGCACCTTCGCAAACGACCGTCGGACCGTTGACGTCGCATACAGGCGCATCCACGGGTTCCACAAAGTTTATTGTGGTTTTTTCATCGCATAGTTCAAGTGCTGGCACACCTTGTGCGTGAAATGTTACAGCCATGTCGGCAACTATAGTAGTCGTTTCGTTACAATCGGCCCCCGTGACGAGATAAGCAAGAGCCGCATTGTCGTTACTGTCAAAGCACACGGAGTCGCCAGCTTCCAGCAGGTCAATATGAGCTATGAAAACCCCTTCGGTCGCGGGGTCATCGCAGGCATCATCCGACGGTGGGCTGCCGGGAGGGAAGAAGTACACGTCCAAATCAACGAGGTTAACATCGCCTACACTCACAGCAAGACAAAGCTCGAACTCTATGGTATCGCCGACTTGGTAGGTTTGGGCGAACGGGTCCATCGAGTCGTCAAGACCCACTTGCCCGAACGCTGAGCCAACCATACACAGCGACGAGGCCAACACTCCTAAGACTAACAATTTTGGAATCTTCATAATTCTCACCTTTTTCAACAAAAACATTCTATTGATTAATCCGCCGGCGATGAGGTTTCTCAGCGTCGGGGTTTTCGCCTTGGAACAACCACGGCGAACGACATTTCCCTTTTTTTCTTCTACATCTGCTTTACGTCTCTGGGGTCCTCCTTTCTCGTAAGTCCCAAGTTAGTGATATTACGGTCTTACGATTCATTTCTCTCATAGGCTTCTCCTCTCTGCCCAAAACGTCGAGCAATGGCCTTTCTGCTCTGGCCTCCTGTGTCTTGTTTTCGACTCGTTGTATTTGTACCGGTTCAGCTACCGTTATTTGCCCCTGTTCGAATTAGATTCTTCGGATGCGTCTCGTGATGATAAGGAACATCCATGTATTTCTCATACTTACTCCTTATCTCTGGCAGCCGGGATATTGCCCCTCTCACCCAGACTACCGGTTAAGTGTCAAGCAAAACCTTCCCATTGTCAAGAAATATTCGGAAATTTTCCGGAAATTTCTTCTTTCCTGCACAGCCGTTTTTTGGCCCGTCTGAACCACCTGAATTACCCTTGTTGTCTTAATAGTGCCATTATGCCCATCTTGTTTTTAGTGTCAACCTCGGAAAAATACCTGATTTTGGGCTCACGATTACGGGCCGGGTGATATGGCGCCCGGATTGGTCAGCAGCAAAGGCAGCGAGGACTTCCTTTTCTTTCGCTGCCGGCGCTGCCGTTGACGGGCCGGCATGTTCGCACGCTCCTGATAAGCCCGCCTCCGCGAGCAGAATTACAACAGGAACGAAGCGAAGAAATGCCGGTAATTCCAAGCCATTAACATACCTCCTTTGCAACCACACCTCCCAAAATGCGGCTTGAGCGGCTCGCCACACTGATCGAGCCTATCGACGGGCCGATTTTATCTTTGTTATCGTACGTGCTTGTTTTCAGATTTCAACTCGTAAAATTACTGGTTCTTCTGTGAGCCGCGTGAAGCGGGAAGGATTTCCGCAGGGAAGGACTCGCTCACTCGTTTAACCTACGGTATTGCGGCCAGATGCTTCGCCTTCGGCTCAGCATGACAAGGCCGCAACAGGGCAATAAAACCGCTTTATCAGTAGGAGAAACGAGTAGGAGTGAAAAAACTAATGGCCAATTTAATTACCGGGCGTTCGTTTCCGTTCTTTCGGGTTTCACATTTGCCGCGATGGCCGCGACGGGGCTGGTGATATTCTTTGCCCCATCCTGCCGCATCGCACACGATACATCCTGGACCGTCTGAGGCTATAGCAAGGAGCAGTGGACCGCCCCATAGCCAAAAAAAATCCCCCGAAACCAAATTCGAGGGATTTTCTTTCAGCATTTTTTTCGTTTTGTATCGAAATTACGGCACAGTTTTCGAACCGCTCGGCGTACCACCCACATACGTCCAGCCAGATTTAACGACATCAGTAACTGTGAAGGTAAAGGTTATCGTCCCCTTGGGGTTCTTGACCTTGTTAGACTGTAATGCAACTCTTCCCAAAGTATCAGTTGTTCCCACATCACTGTCGCCTGTTGTGCCGCTCCAGCGGCCAGAGACAGTCGCGCCGACAACAGGGGCGCCGGCGCCATTCACCACGGTTACTGTGGCTACAGCATTAACATTTGGGCCTGTTTTCTTCAAACTCATCACAATGCTATCCACATGCATGGTCGGTAATGGCGCTAAGTTGTTGACGGTCACGCTGATTTGATCGGTAGCAGTTTGGCCAACCGTGTCCGTTGCCGTTGCTGCTAAGGCGTGAGAACCATCAGAGACACTGGTGCTGTTCCATGACAGGCTGTAAGGAGAAGCGGTATCCACGCCGATGCTCACACCGTCGCGGAAGAACTCCACTTGGGTAATGCCGTTGTCGTCATCTGGATAAGCAACAATGTCGACCGTCCCACTTACTGTGGCTCCATTCGGTGGGGCGATGAGAGCTACTATAGGTGGGCTATCAACTGGCGCTCCACCAGCAACTGCTTCGTCGGCATCGACCAGACCATAGCCGTAAAGCGAATCTCTTCCTAAGGCGCCGAGGTCATCAGCGGTCTGCTGAAGTCGAGTCCGTACGCCGCCGACGCCGGCGGCAATAACCAAAGCAACGGTTCCGGTCACGTGCGGGCAGGCCGTCGACGTGCCGCTCCATGATTCGTAGCCGCCGCCGGGCACTGTGGAGGTGATGCCAACGCCAGGAGCGGCCAGTTCCACATCGGGCCCCGTGCTGGAAAAGGACGCCCTTGTGTTGCTGGTGTCAGTCGCCGCTACGGCGATGCACGATGTGTACTTGGCGGGATATATTACGCTATCTCCCGTGCCCGCGACGTTACCGCTGTTTCCGGCGGCGCATACGTTGATAATGCCCGCCGCTGCGGCGTTGTCAAAAGCCTGATGGGTAAGCGTGCCGGGATCGCCGGAGCTGCCATAGCTGTTGTTCGTTACCTTCATGCCGTTGTTCACCGCCCATTGGAGTGCGGCAATAACAGCGCTATAGCTGCCGCTGCCGTTGGCTCCCAGAACTTTCAGGGCGTAGAGATCAGCGCTCGGGGCCACGCCGACGACCCCCACACCGTCATCCTCAGCGCCAATGGTCCCGGCCACGTGCGTCCCGTGGCCATTGTCATCCATCGGATCACTGTCGCTGTGCACAAAGTCATAACCACCCGCATAATTGCCGTTCAAGTCCAAGTGGTTGTAGTCCATGCCGGAGTCAATGACGGCCACTTTCACTCCTGCTCCGGTGTTGGTCGGATGAACGACGCCGGCGCCGATGCGCTTCACGCCCCAGGCACTATCGAGCTCGGCGTCAACGGCTTGCACCTCGATATCCGGCTCGACGACTGTTACGTTCGGATTCCGCCGGAGACCTTCGATTGCTGCTTCGGGAACTGAGGCGGCGATGCCTGGAACCAGGGTATAGCTGTACTTAATCTCTCCGCCGTGACTGCGAACCAATGCCTGCTCAGCCGGCCCCGGAACCTGCTTGAAACCAATCAAGACGGGAACCCGGTTGAGACCTGGAGCATTCTCATCGGCGGCAATTCCCAACCCCGCGCAAAAGCAGGCGATAACAACCACGCCAGCCAGCCATTTCATCAAAGTGTTAGTCTTCATAGTACTTCTCTCCTTGGGATACACAAAGAATACTGTATTTCACTATCGTTCAACAAAAGAACCCCCAAAGTCCTCCTTCGTCTTCACATCACAACCCCGCCAAGAAATAAACGGCATTTCACCAGCCTCGAATGCACAAAATAAGGCATTTTTTAAAAATATCACATTTCTGCCAGAAAGTCAAGCTGTTTTGCCCAAGAACACCATTGCGGCATACAATGCGTATAGAAATCAAACGTAAGTTCTGTAGATATAATGTGTTAGGCTACTGATAACGGTGATGACCTTCCGGCAAAAACCGCATATTTATAGTATTGGACCGAACATTATCGGAGCTTCAGCTCATCCTGCATCGACTCTTGCTACAGGTGAATCTTGCCTGTCAATCGCGCCAAAACGTCGCCGCGTACGATTGCTTTTACGGCATCGTTTTCCTGATGACGGACCCTTCAACAGGGCTTGGGAAGCGTGTTTATGCACCTATCCTCTTGCAACAGTACCCAATTGTGTGTAACGTGGAGGCTAATCTTGTCGATGGTGTCTCTTGCGAGAACGCTTCGACGATCAGGGCGATTAGCTCAGTTGGCTAGAGCGCCTGCCTTACACGCAGGAAGTCACAGGTTCGAGTCCTGTATCGCCCAGTTTGTAAGGCGAGAGTTCTGTAATACGGATATTGAGAGTCATGTGTAGAAATACACGGCGGGTTATTCATCTTATGTCCCCGGATGCTTCAGACAGGAGTCTGAGAAATTCTGCAGGCACGTCATATCCGAGGCTCTGGGCCTTGCGGATATCCTGCCGGGCCCTGTCATACTGGCCCATCTCGTAATAGACAAGCCCTCGCTCGTAATAGGCCCGGGCATTTTGTGGATTTTTTTCAAGCACGCGACTAAGCTCCGAGATGGCTCGGTCGTATCGGTCGGTCCGGGCAAAAGAGTTCCCGTGATTGGAAGGCTCGGCAGGTTTGTTGCCGCATCCCGCAAGAAACAAATAGAGCGCCATACCCGACCTCAGCAGTGCGCTCTTGAGCGTTTTGTTGTCCGCAATGTGTCTCATAGCGAAACTCGCCTCGTGCGAAAATCTCGATAGACAATGCTACACAAAAGAACCGTCAATGTCCACTGTGGCGACTCTTTTATTTCCTGCCCACGGCGAGTAGGGGGGGTAGGGCGAAAAACCTGTTGCATCGAAGCGGTTCAGGTTATAATTATGACATAAAGAACTCAGTGGTCCGGCTGATGTCAAGTCGTCGGCTTTGCAGTTTCGAAGTTATGGACGAACAGAGGTAAACAAATCGTTCAAATGCAAATGAGCATAAAGAGGAGAACATACATGAACGACAGAAAAGCCAGCTTCAATCAGGTACGCCGGAAGATGACCCGCAGGGATTTTCTCGGCGGTGCGGCTGCGGCCGCCGCTTTTACCGTTGTCCCGCGTCGCGTACTCGGCGGCGCCGGCAACACCCCGCCCAGCGAAAAAGTCAACGTTGCCATCATCGGAACGGGCGGTCAGGGCATTGTGAATATGAAGCAGTTGTTCAATGAGCCGGACGTCCGCATTGCTGCGCTTTGTGACATCAACGAGGAAAGCGACTATAGCATGTATTATTACGGCGGCACCGCCGGACTGAAGCCGGCCACCGAACTGGTCCGGCAGAAATATGGCCAGCCGTGCCCGACCTATCGCGACTATAACCAAATGCTCGCGGAGCAGGACATCGACGCCGTGCTGCTGGCCACGCCCGACCATTCTCATGCCATGATTTCGCTGGCTGTAATCGCCAAAGGCAAACATCTTTATTGCGAAAAGCCTCTCTGCCGCACCGTCTATGAGTCTCGCGTCGTCACCGAAGCGGCCCGCAAGGCCAAAGTCGCTACACAGCTCGGAAATTTCGGACACTCCAGCGAGGACATTCGCCTGGCCTGCGAATGGATCTGGGATGGCGCCATCGGCGACGTCCACGACGTACATTCCTGGACCAGCACCGGCGCCAGGCGCTGGACCAATTTCACAGAGCGCCCCAAGGAAACACCGCCAGTGCCCGCCGGCTTCGACTGGGAGCGATGGCTTGAACCGGTGCCGCCTCGTCCTTATCATCCGGACTACGCACCTGTGCGATGGCGGGCGTGGTGGCAGTTCGGCTCGGGCACTATCGGCGACTTCGCATGTCATCACCTGGACCCGGCCTTCTGGGCGCTGAAACTGGACCAAAGCCCCAGCTTCAGCGTCGAGGCCAGTTCCATCGGAACCACCGACGAAACGTGCCCGGCGGGATCGTTGATCTACTTCGATTTCCCCGCCCGCGCGGGTATGGGGCCGGTGCGCATCACCTGGTACGAAGGCGGAGTCATGCCGCCGCGCCCCGCCGAGCTGGAAGAGGGCAGAAGCCTCGGCGAGCACGGCATCCTTTTCATAGGCACCAAGGGCGCTATCTTAGGCGGCGGCTGGTCGAGATCGCCACGCATCATCCCGGAAACGAAAATGCGGGCTTACCGCCAGCCCCCCAAGACGCTGCCTCGCGTCAAGGGACACCATCGCGACTGGCTCGACGCCTGCAAAGGCAAAGGCGATCCAAGCACCCATTTCGAGTATTCCGGCCCGCTCTCGGAATTCGTCCTTATGGGCAACGTCGCGATCCGCGCCGGCAAGAAGCTGGAATTTGACTGGAAGAATATGAACGTCACAAACGCGCCCGAAGCCAATAAGTTCGTCAAGCCGGACTATCGCGAAGGCCGGACAATATAGAACCGCAGCCGGTGGACGACGGGGCAAAAAACTCGTAAGAAACAAGACGCTTATTCGGTCAAGAGCGTCGCAACATTCCGGCGAAGCTCTCGCAGCTCGCGTTCCTGCTGGTCGCTGAAGGAACCCAGCTTCTGAGCGTAAACGTCGATCCACATGGCCAGTCGATCAAAGCTCTCGTCATCCAGACGGACGCCCTGGTGTCCATCCGGGGCTGTCAGCAAAGCGAGCAGCTTGCTCTTTGCGGCAGGGGCCTGACCCGCAAAGGATTGATCACGTTCAAAAGCCAGCTTCTCCAGATCTTTGTCGGCAAACGTCATCAGGTTTTGGTAGGACTTCTCCGCAGTAAGGTCAAAACGAGCCGCATGGTTGTCACCGCTGTCAGGTCCGTGGCACGACACACAGGACTTATCCAGGACCGGCTGAACCAGCTCATCGAAACGAAGCGGCCATGAGCCGGCCGGACCGACAGTGATCCGTGAAGCCTCCCGAAGTGTAGCCGACAGCTTCGCCGTGTTGCCGGGGGCCGACTCTCGCGATTCATGACAACCGATACAGGATAGCGTCTGCCCGGGCTGAACGTAGGTGAGGCTTCGCATCGTTTGAACGGCCAGCCCTCTTGCGTCCAGAGCCTGAAAGAACACAGGGACGCCGGACGGCACACGGAAATACGCCGAGCCGTCCTCTTCGACCGGGACGGTTCCCAGCACAAACTTCCCGGGATCCTCCCGTGAGACGCCCAAGCTGGGTGAGTCCATGTGTGGCTGTGTCTTCGGGGGCACGCCGACAATTCGCAGGCTCTTCACCACGCCCCGCTCGACTCCTCCCAATCCCTTGTAAATATCCTGCACCAGGAATCGCCCCTCCTGGAGCCCATCGCAATCAATCTCGGAAGGCTGAGCGAACGGCCTGCTCCGCGGGCGAACCGGAATCGGATACATGCTCGATATATTCGGGTCTCTGTAGATCAATTCGAGGTTTCCGAATGCGTCGCACAGATACAGGCCCATAGCGTTGACGGGATTGCGCTCATCTGTAACCTGTCCGCTGCCCTGATGGGGCGGCAGGCGCCGGTCGCTCCAGGCCGCCAGGTAATGCTCCTGCGACAAAGGATAAGGATTCGCATAGTACGACTCCGGCCAGTCTTCGGCTTCCGGGAAACACACCTCAGGCGTCAGACGCGTCAGAGGCTCAGGTCCTTCGGTTCCGCACGTGCGGTCCAGCAAAACCACCGAGCCGCCCGTGATTGAATGATGGGACGAAGCCGTGAAGATGAGCTTGTGGGAATTGGGAACGGATCGGGCCTCAAAGATGCACTGAGGCCGCGCGGTGAAATTGCCATAGACAAGCTGGGGGTTGGTTCCATCCTGGTTCGTTGACCAGAGGCTCATGAAGTGGCCGTTGAACCGGTCGATGTAATCCCATCTGGCGTAAAGGATCCGCCCGTCATCGGCCACGGTCGGCGTCCATTCGAAATTCTCAAAGGCCGATATCGGCCGCAGATTCCCGCCGCCGCGGTCCATTGCGTGCAGCGTGAAAACGGCACAGGGACGTTTGTTGTCGCCGCCGCAGCGGACGTAACTATCCGGAAGCGTCTCCCGCTGGGTCACAGAGGTGTTGGCCTTGCTGCACTGAACAAACTGGCCTTTCCGTGTTGATAAGAAGACAATGTCACCATCAGGCAAATAGCGGGCGTCAAAATCGTCGTAACGGCCGTGCGTCAATCGCCTGCTGCCGGTGCCGTCGATGTTCATCTCGAACACGTGGTAGAAGGCGTCCTCGGGCAATTTCTCCTTATCCACCTTCTCCATCCCCGCAACGTAGGGATAGTATCTGCAATAAGCAAACAGGATTTTCCCGCCGTCATAGGAAAGCTCCGGGCACAGGAAGCTACCATCAGGCCAGCCTTCGGTCAGGCAACGCAAACGCGGCTGGTCCGTCTTGAATCCCTCAAGAAGATAAATGCCGCCGCCGGGGCGAGACCACCATCCATAGTGTTGATCGGACATGTGCGGCAATGTACCGGGAGCGCGTTTAACGAACAGGATCGTATCAAAGTCCAGCAGGGGATTCGAGAACGCCATTTTGCGAACCGTCCGGCGAGCCTGAAGATAGAGGTCTCGTCGAAGTTGTTCGGACGCCTCGCCGGCCGGTTGCTCACTCCGCCGGCCCAGGGCATCGAGCGTCCCAATCTCCCGATCAACATTGAGTCCCAAATGCGCCAGATTCTCCGCCAGCTTCAATCCCCGGCCGACAATTTCAGCAGCGTCATACTCCGTTCTTCTGAGATGCCGTTTCGACCACTGGCTTGTGCTGCTTTGAGTGGCGGATTTACCCAGGGCGATATTGCCTTCGATACCATGAGCATAAACTTCCACCTCATCCAGATGAAAGTAATCTCTGCCGGGCTGTTGAAGGCGGACGTATCGAGCCATCGCGCCGTCGAATTCCACGATGAGCGGTTTACCGTCCGTATGGCCGAAGAAGGTCTTCCCGTCATGCCGGTAAACCGGCCTGAATGTCTCGGCATCGTCCGAAAGCAGAATGACCAGTCTTGAGGCGCGATCGGCGAAATCACATCGGTTGTAGATGGCGACGCGCTCCAGCGGTGTGATTTTGCCCAGGTCAATCTGCCACCAGGGGTCGTCCTGGCGTTCCGTGTGAAATCCCCACGTGCCATCTTTGATGCCGTCGCAAGCTCCGATAGCATCGTCCTGAGCAGTAACGGCAGCTCCAGCAGCGCCAAAATCCACACGGCGAACATCTTCCTGGCGAAGCCAGTCGGCCTCGATTTGTTCGACCGTGCGAGACGCCGGTACGGCGGCAGACCGCGCCGCCTGCGGCACAGAGCCGCCGATCAAAACGACAAGAACTACGACTGATAATGCCTTGCTGTAGCCCAACGTCTTCATGCTCTCTGACATTCTACCCGCACAATGCACACGGGGCAAACGGATTCCGATTGTCCGCCGCGCCGGTTTTAGCGAGAAAAAGTGCTTGTCAAACTCGAAATCCCGAAGATAATAGAATACTTGCAAGCCGCAGGATACCTGCGACCGGGAGCCGACGATGACTTTCGGAACGAACGTAGAATTTGAGGCAGATAGCAAACCATTTGATTAGGAGAAACCAATCATGAGTGAGATTACCACAAAAAGCACGTCTCGCCGGGAATTTTTGAAGAATACCGGCCGTATCGCCGCCGCCGGCACCCTCGCAGCAGGGATCGCCTCGCGCATGTACGCCGCACAGAGCAACACCATCAAGGTCGCCCTGGTCGGCTGCGGCGGCCGGGGAACCGGCGCAGCGGCCAACGCCATGTCCGTCAACAAAGGGCCGGTCAAGCTCGTCGCCATGGCCGACGTTTTCGCGAACCGCCTCACGAACAGTTATAATGGTTTGAAAGAAGGCCATGCCGCCCAGATGGACGTGCCGGAGGACCGCAAGTTCATCGGCTTCGATGCGTACAAGAAAGCGATGGATTGCCTCAGCCCGGGCGACATCGCGATCTTCGCGACGCCGCCGGCGTTTCGCTGGGTGCATTTCACCTACGCCATAAAGAAGGGCCTCAACGTTTTCATGGAAAAGCCCGTCACCGTGGACGGCCCGACCAGCCGGCGGATGTTCAAGCTCGGCGAAGAAGCCTCCGCCAAGAATCTCAAAGTCGGCGTCGGATTGATGTCTCGTCACAGCCGGGCGCTCGAGCAACTGGCCAAGCGCATCCAGGACGGCGAAATCGGCGAGATCATTCTGCAGCGCGGCTACCGGATGGCGGGAGCCATCGGGTCCTTCCGCTCGCTGCCCAAACCGTCTGGTATCAGCGACCTGCTGTACCAGGTGCAGCAGTTCCACAGCTTCATCTGGGCCAGCGGCGGGTGCTTCAGTGACTTTTACATCCACATCATCGATCATCAGTGCTGGATGAAGGGCGCCTGGCCGGTCAAGGCTCAGGCCCTGGGCGGCCGGCATTATCGCCAGACTCCCGAGGGTGTCACCTACGTGGACCAGAATTTCGATTCGTATTCGGTAGAATACACCTACCCCGACGGCACGAAGTTCATTATGGACGGACGCTGCATGGAAGGCTGTAAAGATTTTTATGCGAGCTATGCACATGGCTCCAAAGGCGTCGCAATCGTCTCCAAGAGCGGCGACTGCGGTATGCCCTCCAGCATTCACAAGGGCCAGGATCCGACGCGTGAGAGCATGATCTGGGAATCCAAGGTCAGCAATGATGAGCGGGATCCTTATCAGAATGAGTGGAATGACCTGGTGGATGCCATCCGCAACGATAAGCCCTACAACGAAGTCGAACGTGGCGTCAAGGGCAGCCTCGTGACAAGCCTGGGGCGCATGGCTGCGCACACCGGCCAGGAAGTCACCTACGAACAAATCCTCAACAGCGACCACGAGATGTCGCCCGGCCTGGACAAGCTGACGATGGATTCTCCGGCGCCGCTGCTGCCCAATTCCGAAGGCAGATATCCGGTTCCCCAGCCCGGCATCGTTAAGGACCGCGAGTACAGAGACTTCGCGTAATACGATACTTCCATAACCCATTTTGCCGCTGGTTTCGGCCCGCCCGGAACCAGCGGCTTTCTTTATAAGCTCCGCGCCGCCGTTCGTTTCGCACCGTCCACCAGTATTCCTCAAACAAAGATTGAATCCGCACAGCCCACTGGATATAATGCGAGGCTAACGTGGCACGAGGAAGTACAGGACTTGAATGGATGAAATGAACCACTCGATTTAACGAAACACTTCGAAAAAGGAGACACTATGGCACATTCGAATGAATCAGGAGAGGGCATGGGCACGTCGCGTCGCGAATTTCTCAAGAACACCGGCCGTATCGCCGCCGCCGGCGCCCTGGCAGGGGGGATTGCCAACCGCATATACGCCGCGGGTAATAGTACCATCAAGGTCGTCCTGATCGGCTGCGGCGGCCGGGGAACCGGCGCTGCGTCAAACGCGCTATCGGTCAAGAACGGCCCGACTAAACTCGTGGCCATGGCCGACGTCTTTGCAAACCGCCTTTCCCGCAGTTACGATAACCTGAAGAAAATGCACGGCGAGCTGGTGGATGTGCCGGAAGACCGCAAGTTCGTCGGCTTCGACGGATACAAAAAGGCGATGGATTGCCTCGGTCCGGGCGATGTCGCTATTTTTGCAACGCCGCCGGCGTTTCGCTGGGTGCATTTCACATACGCCATTGGGAAGAACCTCAACGTCTTCATGGAAAAGCCCGTTACCGTGGACGGCCCAACCACCCGCAGGATGCTGCAATTGGCCGAAGAGTCCGTCAAGAAGAACCTCAAGGTAGGCGTAGGGCTGATGATCCGCCACTGCCGGGGCCGGCAGGAGCTGAAGCGTCGCATCGAGGAGGGCGAGATCGGTGATATCGTCGCTCTGCGGGCCTATCGAATGGCGGGGCGTTCCGCCACGGCCGGGCCCAAGCCTGACCGCATCAGCGAGCTGCTGTACCAGATCCAGCGATTCCACGCCTTCCTCTGGGCCAGCGGCGGCATGTACAGCGATTATTATATTCACCAGATCGACGAATGTTCGTGGATGAGGGGGGCCTGGCCGGTCGAGGCCCATGCCACCGGCGGACGGCACTCTCGCGGCGACTCTCTGGATCAAAATTTTGACAACTACTCGATCGAGTACACCTATCCGGACGGCACCAAGCTCTTCTACCACGGCCGCGCGATGGAGGGCTGCACGGGTGGATTTGACAGCTACGCACATGGCTCCAAAGGTGTGGCGGTTATTTCCACGTCAGGGCACTACCCGGGCAAGGTTCGCACGTACAAAGGCCATAACCTGAACAGGGAGAACCTGATTTGGGCGTTCCCGCAGCCTGAGCCGAATCCGTACCAGCTTGAATGGGATGACCTGATTGACGCCATTCGCCAGGACAAGCCCTACAACGAGGTCAAGCGCGGGGCCGAAGCCAGCCTGGTCAACACGATGGGCCGGATGGCCGCTCACACGGGCCAGGTCATCACCTTCGACCAGGCTCTCAATTGCGAGCATGAGTTTGCGCCTGATGTGGACAAGCTGAAGATGGATTCACCCGCTCCTGTGCTGTTAAATGCCGAGGGCAAGTATCCTGTTCCGCAACCGGGCATTCTCAAAAATCGGGAGTATTGACCGTGCATGTATCAGATAATCGAGAAGGAGAAATTATGGCTCGTTCAAACAAATTAGGTAAAGACCGAGGCACAACACGCCGCGACTTCTTGAAAGCCTCGACGGTGGCCGCCTCGGCGGCCGTATCGGGTACACTGGGGATTACTCAAAGCGTATTTGCCGGCGGCAGTAATATCCTGCGCGTCGGCATGATCGGCTGCGGCGGACGTAACAGCGGCGCGGCCGCCCAGGCGCTGACCGCGGATCCCGGCACGCGCCTCGTGGCGATGTGCGACATCTTCATGGACCGCGTCAAGGATAAGCGGCGGATCCTCAAGGAACAGAAGGGCGATCAGGTGACCGTGGACGACGACCACTGCTTTGCCGGCTTCGACGGCTACAAGCACGTCATCGAATCATCGGACGTGGTTGTGATTGCCAACGCCGCAAAGTTCCACCCGCTCCACGCCACCAGCGCGATTGAAGCCGGCAAGCACGTATTCGTTGAAAAGCCGCACGGCATCGATCCGGCCGGAATCAAGCTGATACAAAAGGCCGCCGAGCTGGCAAAACAAAAGGGCCTGTGCCTGGTCTCGGGCCTGCAAAGCCGTTACCACACGGGCTATGCCGAGACCATCCAGCGCATCCACGACGGGGCCATCGGTGAGGTCGTTGCCATCGAAGAGAACTTCCTGCGCGCTCCATACGTCATCATCGACCGCCAGCAGGGCTTGTCGGAATTGCAGTGGCAGTGCAGCACGCAGTATCATTTCCGCTGGCTGTCGGGCGACGACGTGCCCCAGTCGCTGGTGCACAACCTGGATCGTTCCAGTTGGGTGATGCACAACAAAGCGCCGGTCAAGTGCCACGGCCTGGCCGGCCGGTCCTCGATGACCGAGCCGATCTATGGGGACGTGTTCGACCATCACTCCGTCATCTACGAATTCGATAACGGCGTGCCGATCTACGCCTTCTGCCGCACGACCACCGGCTGCCACGACACCACCTCCAGTATCGTGCACGGCAGCAAAGGCAAGGCGTCCGTTTTGCAGTGCCGGATCTGGGGCCAGACGAACTGGCAGTGGGAGGACCGATGCGATCCTTACCAAAGAGAGCACGACGTGCTGTTTGCAGCGATTCGCTCCGGCAAGCCCGTCAACAACGGCGACTACATGACGCGCAGCACGATGATCACAATCATGGGACAAATCTCCTGCTGCACCGGCAAAGAGGTCACCTGGGAAAAGATTAACCAGTCCGACTTCTACTATCCGCCGAAGCCGGAGGACTGCCGCGACGACATGGAGCCGCCCACCAGGCCGGGAGCCGACGGCAGTTACCCTGTTCCCAAACCTGGTTTTACCCAAATGATTTAAGTAGGGGCGGCCCCACGTGGCCGCCCTTTCTTGAGCATGATTTTGAGGAGATACAAAATGAGCATCAGTCGTATTTTTGTGCGGGTTACCGCCGTGGCAATCGGCCTTGGTATCGTAACGGTTGCCTTTGCCGGCATCGCACAGAATGATCCGCCGAAGAAGTACACTGAGACCATCACCACAAAGACTGGAGACAAGATCTCCCTTGAAATGGTCCTTATTCCCAAAGGGAGTTTTCAGATGGGCAGCCCGGCCGACGAGGTTGGCCGCAAGGATGACGAAGGACCACAGCACGAAGTCCAACTTGACAGCTTCTATCTTTGCACAACCGAGACGACCATCGGGCTGTTCATGTCCTACTATCAGGAAACGGTTAGCGCCAAGAGAGACCTTCTCGGTGTGCAGGAGGAAAAGAAGGATGCCGAGAAAGCCAACGGCGTGGACGCAATTACGGGCCCTACGCCGGTCTATGGCGACATGACAATGGGGTATAACGAAAAGCACCCGGCCATGGGCATGACCTGGCACAACGCAACGACATTCTGCCGATGGCTTTCGAAGAAGACCGGCAGGCAGTACCGTCTGCCGACGGAGGCCGAATGGGAATATGCCTGCCGCGCCGGCGGCAGCAAGGCGTTCGGCGCTGCGAGCGAGCCGGAGCAGATAAAAGACTTTGCCTGGTATGACGCCACTGCCGACAGGCAGACCGCGGAAGTGGGCAAAAAGAAACCCAACGCGTGGGGACTTTGCGATATGCAGGGCAACGTTCGCGAGTGGGTTTACGATTTCTACAGCCCCACGGCTTACAAGGAGACCAAGCAAACACCCGCAGTCAATCCGAAAGGACCGGATAGCGAACAAGTAGCTGAGCCAAAAGTGCACGTCGCCCGCGGCGGGGACTACAACAGCCCCATTGCGGAAATACGTTGTGCGGCCAGGGCCTTCGAAGAGAAGTGGTGGCGCTCGGGCGACCCGCAGATTCCCAAGAGCCAGTGGTGGCTGCCGGAAATGGACATCATAGGTTTTCGCGTCGCCTGCTCGACCTCTGGCCGATAGAGACCGGCGGCGATTTGGACGTCACAATAGGCCGGCAATTTGAAGGGCTTATCGACGACGTTCGTATCTACGACCGGGCTCTGTCGGAAGACCAGATAAATCTCCTGTTCAAACTCCAGGGCAATCGCCCGCTGCCGGATACCACCGAGAAAAGGTAAGAACAAGTCTCGCCAAGTAAAAGGGGCCTGTACCGAATCGCTCGATACAGGCCCCTGGTTGATACGAATTCTGACGTTACCCGAACCGAATGTTAAGGCGTCCGCGGCCGGTACAGACGGATGTCATCGAAATACATCTTTCCTGATCCGCCGGGGGTCGTCTGATTGCCCCGCGTGCCCAAACCAACCGCAATCCGGTCCACGTTGTTCAGCGTGATGCCCTGAAGACTCTGCAGCGGAATCACCCACTCCGTCCAGGTGGTGGTCGTCGCCGCAGCCGGATTAGGATGAACCAGTACCGCCGGCTGGCCCGCCGCATTCGAAACCGCCACGTAGAGCGGCTCAGCGGCGTTGCTGGCAATCCCGATATCCTGATGCGCCCACAGCGCGCCGACCGTGCCGGTTGTCTTGACGTTGGAGAACTTGGCCGTACACGTGGCGTTATTGTTGTGACTGGTCAACGCCAGGCCGATATAAACATTCGCACCCATCGTGATGCTCTGCGGATTCCACGTCATCGACGTCCACGAGGTTCCATTGGCCGAATAGTACCCTCGGAAGTTACCCGCCGCGTCGCGCTCCAACTTCACCCAGTAGGGGGCCTTGATGGCCGTCTGCGCAGGTGTCACCACGGCGGTGTCGCTTGTAGCGGCTGCGTCGGCAGTCGTCCTCGCCTGGAACCGGCATCCATTGGCGGGTGTGATATAGACCGCTGCAAACTTCGAGCCGGGGGTGAGCGTCTCACGGATCATCACGCCGGCCTTCGCCCACGGATCGGTGTTATCCACGCTGAGCACCTGAGCCTCAATCGAACCGACGCCGGTGAGCGTCTTATAGGCGAAGTGGAACTGGTCCGCCTGGTTCCAGATATCGGCGCCGGAGGCGGTCATCGTGTAGGTCCCAACCGGTCCTTCCACGAAGCTTCCGACGGAGCCCGCACGGCCGCGGAACCAAATTGACAACTCCGCAGCACCGCCGTCGGTCCAGTCTCGCGTCGTCGTCAACGTCAGCTCCGCCTGGGAATACTTCGCGAAGCCTTGTTTGTTGTTGTCATAGTTCAGCGGCATCGACTGTTTGCCGCCGTGAACGATGGTTTGCTCTGTGAAAGAGGCCGTGGTCTCGTCGCCGACCGCCGCCCCCGTGCCATTACCCGCAAAGTAAGGCGGCGTACCCGGTACGCCGTAGCCCAGACCGTCGTGCCATGCGTACCAAATCTGGTTGGCGGCGGCATCGTAGGACTCGAAATCGTCGATGATCGCAAAGCCGGCGGTCGTAAAGCTCCAGACGCTGCCGACCCAGGGACTGGCGGGATTGGTATTATTGACTTCATCGACGCGCCAGTAATATGTGGTCTCCCAGAGGAGCTTGCCGGGGTTGTAGCTCTCGGAGCCCCGTGCCTTGACGCCCTTGTACTCCGATGAAGTCTTGGTTGCATTTCTTACGGCGTCCGCATCTGTGCCGAAATAGACTTCATGGGAAACGGCCTGCAGTCCCGGCTTCCACGCGAGAGTCGGCGTCTGTGTCACATTCGTCGCCCCGTTAGCCGGGCTTGCACCATAAGCCGAAAGAGGTCTGTACGGCGACAGGAAAGTGCCAGCGATGATCACGCGGGCTGGGATGGCCGGACCCTGCCAAGCTACCTGGCAATGGTCGCCGCCGGTCCCCTCTTTCCACAGCGCCATGATGTAGTATTTCTGGCCGCCTGTCAGGGAGATCGGTTTGGATTGCTCCTCGCCGGCGTTCCAGGTGTTCACAGCCGTATAGGTGCTCTCCCGAGCGATCAGCGTGACGTTGCTTGAGTCGTCGTCGGTACTGAGCCACAATTCGCCCTGGTCATCCGTATTAAGCCAGAACGTATAGTTGCCCGTCGCCGGCACGTAGAGCCAGCCGTGAATCCGGCCGCCGTAATTGTCGGTATCCGGGCCGTCCCAGGCGAACTGCGTCACTGTCTCGGTCACGTCGGGATTGTTCGGATACCTCGGATCGTTCTTGAGGGTGTTCAGATCGGTTGTGGCGATGTTGTTCCAGCGTTCGGCAACCGCCGTGCCCAGGCCGGGGAGCGTCGTCGTGAAGCTCCAGACGTCGCCCTTAAACGTGGCGGTGCCCCCGAACTCATCCACGCGCCAATAATACGTCTTACCTAACTGAAGGCCGATGGGGGTGTACGTCGTAGCCGCCTGAGGAAGACCTCCGGCGGCGTTGGCAACCGTGTCACGATTGTCGCCGAAATAAACCGTGTGCAGCTTTGCGCCAAGGCCTCCGGCCCAGCTCAGCGTTACGTTCGTAGGCATGAATTTCGCGCCGTCGGGCGGATTCGGATTGGAGGCCTTCTGGGAAGGTATGCTGAACCGCCAGACATTACCCTTCCACGGACTGTTAGGATCGGCGGTATTCACCTCATCGATCCGCCAATAGTAAGTCGTGCCGGGAACCAGACCGTCCGGATAAGCAAAGCCCGGGAATCCGGCAACATAAAATGTTCCAGTCTGGTTGCCGCGGAACGTCGGGCTGGCGGTCGTTGCGCTGTTCACATCATCGAAACTCTCCCCCAAATACACATCGTGCGAAACCGCGAAATCTCCGGGAGTCCACGACAGAGTTATCCAAGTATCCGTATGCGAGGCGCCGTCCTTCGGGTCCGGGCGGCGGGCTCGCGGATTGCCGGTGATTGACGAAAGGCCCTCGGTCATTATCATTTGTACATCTTCAGCCGTAAGAACGGCACTGAAATAGCCCACCTCGTCGAGGCTTCCGTTAAAGATGCCACCGACAGAGCCGGCGTCAGATCTACCGCCAATAATAAGCGGCCTGCTCGGGTCAAGCAAAACGCCTCCTGCCTGGGTTCCAACTGATTGGCCGTCATGATAGAGTTGCATTGTAGTGCCGTCAAAGGTGGCTACGACGTGATGCCATGCACCGGCCGTGGAATCGGCGCTGATAGCGGTCCAGCCGGTGTTATTGTAGGTCTCATAGAGAATTCTCTGTTCAGCGCTGTACATCATAACGCCCCAGTTGACTGAGCCGGGAGTTCCACTGGCCACGTGCTGACCCCTGGAAACCATGTGGTTCCATGATTGAGTGGCTGGGAAGTTGTACCAGAATGATACGGAGAAAACGCCTGTGTTGAAAGCTGCAGGGTTGCCGCAAGTAACGTAAGTCCCTGACCCGGTGAACCGCAAGGCACTGCCTATCTTACCAGCAGCCCAGGCAGGTGCGCCCATTAGTGTGCCATCATTGCCGTTCCCAGAGGCATCTGCTGTGGTATTGCCTGATCCCTCATCAAGAAGCCATACTCCAAGGATGGTTGCGGGATCAACGTTGGCATAGCTTTGTCCTGCAAACATCAAAATAACAACTATCAAACCGATGCACATTATTGGTAAGCGTGTCATTTTTGCTACCTCCATCAGATTTTTCATTTTCTTTCTCTTCGTTTCATCTGAAAACTGACAGGAAATCCAAGCATGGATTTTGAAATCTAAGAAACTCTTTCACCATTCGGTCACGACATGTTGTCTCCCGACTTGAAACTACCTCCTTCCTTCAATAGCCCTCAATTCCGCCTTTTTTTCACACAGCTTTGGCTCTGTGCGCCGACAAAATCATGCGCTATCATTTATACTCCATCGGCAGGCTCAACGTCAAGAGAAATCTCAAGAAGATGGAGGTAGGATCGGACTTTTTGGATTAGGACTTTTGGCGCACAGCCGCTCAAACAAACGGGGCCTATACCCCACGGTATAGGCCCCGGAATTCCTTATGGTTTCAAAGGTACACAGCCTTAGGGAGCGGTTCTCGGCCGATACAAACGGATGTCGTCGAAGTACATCTTACCCGAGCCGCCGGGGGTTGTCTGATTGCCCCGTGTGCCCAGACCGACCGCAATCCGGTCCATGTTGGACAGGGTGATGCCCTGGCCGGCAAGGCTCTGCAGAGGAATGACCCACTCCGTCCAGGTGGTCGTCGTCGCCGCCGCCGGATTAGGATGAACCACCGCCGCCGGCTGGCCCGCCGCATTCGAAACCGCGACATACAGCGGCTCGGCTGCATTGCTGGCGATGCCGATGTCCTGATGTGCCCACTGTGCGCCGACCGTGCCGGTCGTCGTAACGTTCGTAAAGACCGCCTGACACGTTAGGGCGGCATCGTGGCTGGTCACCGCCAAACCGATATAGACATTCGAGCCCATCTGGATGTTCTGCGGCGTAGCGCCCGTAACCGGCTGCCACGTCGTGCCGTTGGCCGAATGGGTAACCGTGAAGTTGCCGGCTAAGTCACGCTCCAGCTTAACCCAGTGCGGCGCGGTCACGCCGGTCTGATTGGCGTTGAAGCTGGCCGCCCCCGTATCGGGACGGCCCTGAGCGGCCACGCCGTTGCTGGGCGTAATCGCCGCAAACATGTGCCGCGAGCCGCCGGTCAGCGACTCACGAATCATCACGCCGGCCTTCGCCCAGCCGTTGGTGTTCTGCACGCTCTGGACCCGTGCCACAATCGAGCCGGCGCCGGTCAGCGTTTTATACGCGAAGTGGAACTCGTCGTGATAGTTGCCCGCCGTGCCGACGTCCCAGATGTCCGTGCCGGAGGCAGTCATCGTAAACGTGCCCGCCGGGGCTTCGGCGAAGCTGCCGACGGAACCCGGTAGCCCTCTAAACCAGATCGACAATTCCGCAACGCCCTGCTCGGTCCAATCCTTTGCGTTGGTCAGCTTCAGCTCGACCTCGGAATACTTGGCCTTGCCCTGCTTGTTGTTGTCATAAGCAACCGGCATTGACTGCTTGCCGCCGTGAACGATCATCTCCTCTGTGAATGAGGCCGTGTTTTCGTCGCCTACTGCCGCGCCGGTACCATTGCCCGCAAAGTATGGCGGTGTACCCGGAACACCATAGCCAAGCCCATCGTGCCATGCGTACCAGATCTGGTTGTCCGCGGCGTCGTAATCCTCGAAGTCGTCGATCACAGCATAGTCCGCCGTCGTGAAGCTCCAGACTTTGCCTACCCAGGGACTGTCGGGATTGACGTTGTTGACTTCGTCGATGCGCCAGTAGTAGCTCGTCTCCCAGGGCAGCTTGCCGGGGGCATAGCTCTCATCGCCGAGCGCTTTGGTGGCCTTGAACTCGGCTGAGGTCTTGGTCGCATTCGTGACGGCCACTGCATCTACGCCGAAGTACACCTCGTGCGAGGCGGCGTAAGCTCCGGGAGTCCAGCTCAGAACCGGTGTCTGCTTCACATCTACAGCGCCATTTGCCGGATTGGGATTCCCGACCGCGCCCAGCGTCGTAAAGCTCCAGACGTCGCCCTTGTGGGTGGTCACGGCATCGAACTCATCGACCCGCCAGTAATACGTTTTGGCCCGCTTGAGCCCGGTGGGGCTGTAGGTCGTGACACCCTGAGGCAGCCCGCCGGCCGCGCTGCTGACGGTGTCAAAATTGGTGCCGAAGTAAACGGTGTGCAATTTGGCCCCGAAGCCCGCCCTCCAGCTTAGCTTGACGTTGACGTCCACCGATTCGGCCCCGTCAGCGGGAACCGGATTATAGGCCTTTTTCGGGGGAATCGAGAAGCGCCATATCTCACCCTTCCACGGGCTGTTGGGATCGGCGACGTTGACCTCATCGATTCGCCAATAATAGGTCGTGCCCGGAACAAGGCCGTCCGGATAGGCAAAGCCGGGGAAGCCGGCGACATAATAGGTGCTCGCCTGGTTTACTCGGAACGTGCCGCCTGTGCCATTGTTGACGTCGTCGAGATTATCGCCCAAATACACATCGTGCGAGACCGCGAAATCTCCGGCCCTCCAGGACAGCGTAATCCACGTATCCAAGTGTGTGCCGCCATCAGGCGGGTTGGGGCTTGTGGCGTAAGGAATGCCCTCACCCCGCATGATCGTCTTCACCTCATCCTGTGTCAGTCCACGCGTATAGACGCGCGGATCATCGATCAAACCGAGGAAGCTGCGAGTCGCACCCTCCTGAGTCCTGCCAATAACCAGATTAGCTGTATCCGTGGCCCCCGGCAGCACAGTTCCTGCCCCGCCTGTACCGGCATTTTCACCGTTGATGTAATACTGATGCTGGCCGCCCTTGACCATCGCACAAACGTGCGCCCATTCGTTGATCGGCACCTGGCCCGAGCTCGTCGAACCGATATAGGCGCCGCCTGGTCCTACGCTGAAATGAAGGACACCCCCGGTGGTATACAAGCTATACGAGCGGGGACTGTTGCCCTTGCCAATAACCCCCTGGTAGGCTTCGGTGCCGGGACCGGCGGTTCGTGGCGTATTTATCCAGGCCATGACGGTCACTTCGGTACTCGCCGTCAATGAAACATGATGCGGTACCTCGACAAAATCATCTACGCCGTCGAGCCGCACAGCACCCCCAATCTTCCCGGCCGCCCAGGTTGGGCCGTTCTGAAGCGTGCCGTTGTTGGCGTAAGTGCTGAAATCGGACGCCGTGGTCCCGGAGCCCTCGTCGAATCTCCACCATCCGTGAAGATCCGGGTCGGCAGCGTTGGCTGCGCCGGTCAGCAGCAGGCCGGCCATCACGACAAAAGAGAATAAGTAAGTCAGTTTTTGAAACATGATAATCCTCCCTTCAATAGAGTTTGGATAGTTATGCTCGGGTCACACACCAGAGCATCGGCCAGGAATCCGACCTTCTCCACACCTTGTCTTTTGTTTTCGGGAAAATCTCTGCGACTTGAAATTACCTCCTTCCTTCAAAAGCCCTCAATTCCGCCCTTTTTTTCACACAGATTTGGCTCTGTGCGCCCACAAAATCATGCGCCTGTATTTATACTCCATCGGCAGGCTCGGCGTCAATAGAAATCTCCAGAAAAAGCGGCCAGGCCGTTCGGCGGGAATCGTAGGCGCCCGGCTGCCGGACCGGCAATCGGCGGTTCATTCGTTGTCAATGCGTGGGCAGCCACTCAGGGTCGTCCACACGATGGCTATGGCGAAGTAATCCATGGGAAAGCTCACGCGAGGTGGTGCGATGAACCCGTTCGCAGGTCCTAAAACTGTTCGGCTCACGGCTCGCCAGGTTGTTGTACGAACAAAATTTTCCGGAACAGTGAATTAGGGCCCGTCCTGAGCTCAATAAAGGCTTGACTTGCGGTTGCGAGTATGGTAAGCTCTTAACAGTCGGTGGTGTGATGAAAAGCCGCTATGCGGCATATCAGGGTCTCTCCGATAACATAAAAACCGACGGGGCTGAAAACGCAGGTTCCGGCGTTGAGGGCCGCGAGTGTTCGCAGGGACGGCAGGCAGTTGGAGATCCGTCAGGCCACTCACCGCAGGAGGGTGGAATTGCCGGACAAGCCGGCGTTTTTTCGAAGCCTTTACCCCGGCGGTAGCCTCCTGTAAGCACAGGGGACGTTTCTCGCTATAGGTCGCTCTCGGGTAAGGGATGCCGCAAAGCGATATTTTTGAGCAGAAGGACCTCGAAAAAGTCGATACTTAGTTGTCCTGGACGGCAGCTTGTAGGGGCAGCCCCATGGGGTTGCTCTGATTCGTCGCCACCGCTCGGGCGGCCACACAGGGCCGCTCCTGCGATGGGGCTCATTAAGCCGGCCCGTGAAGCGAGTTTACGGGAGTATTATGAGAACGATAGTCATAACGAACCAGAAAGGTGGTTGCGGCAAGACAACCACTGCGGTGAACCTCGCGGCCGCTCTTGCTCAAAAGGGGCAGAGAGTCCTGATTGTGGACCTTGATCCGCAGGCCCATGCGACGCTTGGCCTCGGGCATGAGCCTGACAGCCTGGATCGAACCATCTATCATTCTCTGGCCAATCAACAACTGCCTCTATCCAGAATCATCGTCAGCACAAAAATCAAAGGTCTCGATCTGGCTCCCAGCAACGTTCTGCTTGCCAAAGCCGAGCAGGAGCTGATGAGCATAGAGCGCAAGGAATTCATCCTGGCCGACCAGCTCAGAACGGTCAACGGCAGGTACGACACGTGCATCATCGATTGCCCGCCTTCGCTGGGCTTGCTGACCTTCAACGCCCTCGTGGCCAGCACCGACGTCATCGTGCCCGTTCAGGTCCATTATTACGCCCTGGAAGGTCTCAAGCAGTTGCTCGAAACCGTCAAGACGGCCCGAAAGCGTTTTTACCCCTGCTCGGTTAAAATCCTGGGTATCTTACTGACGTTTGTCGAAAGCAAAGCCGCACTGAGTCAGCAGGTTGAGCAGCAGATGAGGCAGTTCTTCGGCAACCTGGTGTTCGACACCGTCATTCATAACACGATGAGTCTTGCCGAGGCGCCCAGCGCGGGTGAATCCATTTCGACGTATGCACCGGAAAGCCGAGGCACCGCCGACTACATGGCCCTGGCGGATGAAGTGGCTGACCCGGAGTTCAAGCGAACCAGGCAGCTCACGAAGGACGTCTCGGCCGTCGTCGAGGATGTGCATAAAGCAGAGGAGGCCGGGATTCTGGTGCCTGCCGCCCCGGCGAAAGAGACAGAGGAAGTCAAGCCGATAGTCCGGACCGGCACAGGGCGTAAGGTGCTCAAGGCCAGCCTGATCGTTCTTGCGATAGCCGCCGTTCTGGTGGTTATTGCGGCGGCCGCTCTGATGGCGTTTATGGGGATGATCAACAATCCACCGCTGGCCAGGCCTGACAGCGTAACGGTACAGGAGGACACGCCAACGACCATCACGCTGCGGGGCAACGACCCGGACGGCGACGAGCTGACTTACTTTGTCGTCGTGGCTCCGTCCCATGGAACATTGAGTGGGACCGGGCCGCGGGTGACGTACAGCTCGGCGCCGAATTACAGCGGCCCGGACAGCTTCACCTTCACCGTCAGCGATGGCGCAGTGGATAGCAACACCGCAACCGTATCGCTTACGATTAAAGCGACGAACGATCCGCCGGTGGCCAATCACCAGTCCGTCATGACAAAAGTGGACAGGTCTGCGTCTATTACCCTGAGCGGCAGCGATATCGACGACGACGCTTTGACGTATGCCGTCGCCTCTGAGCCGGAGCACGGAGCGCTTACGTTCAGCACGGACTTCCAGACCAATGGAAAGCTCATCTACGCACCCAAAGCCCAGTTCACGGGGACCGACAGCTTCACGTTCAGGCTGCGTGACGGGCAGGCCGACAGCGCCGCGGCGACCGTGTCCATCAACGTTACGGCCAATCATCCGCCGCTGGCGGACCTTCAAACGGCGACGACAGCCGAGGATACGCCTGCCGTTGTCAATCTCGTCGGCAACGATCCGGATGCAGACACTCTGATCTACGCCGTGGTGACCCGCCCGTCTCATGGGAACCTGAGCGGAACGGCCCCGAACCTGACCTACACGCCCAACCAGAATTACAGCGGCCCGGACAGCTTCACGTTCAAGGTCAACGACAGAACGGCGGACAGCTCGCTCGGGACCGTCTCGATTACAGTAACACCCGTAAACGACTCTCCCATCGCCACCAATGACACAACCACTACGTTGGAGGATACTCCTGCGGCGGTCTCGCTGGCGGCGATTGACCCGGATGGGAACCCGCTGACCTACAGCATCGTCAAGCCTCCCGCTCACGGGAGTCTCAGCGGGTCAGAGCCTAACGTGGTTTACACGCCGAGTCAGAATTTCAACGGGCCGGACGGTTTTATATTCAAGGCGAATGACGGCACAACGGACAGCCTGCCTGCAAGCATATCGGTCATGGTCACTCCGGCCGACGACTCGCCGACGGCCAACAACGAGAGCGTGACCGTGAAGGAAGACACCGTCGCTTCAATCATCCTGGCAGGGAACGATCCCGACGGCGATCCTTTGACTTTCAGCATCGTCCGGGCTCCGACCCACGGGGCTCTGGGCGGCAAAGCGCCGAACCTGACCTATACGCCCGACCCGAATTTCAGTTGGCTGGACAGCTTCACCTTCAGAGTCAGTGACGGCAAGACCGAAAGCATCCCTGCAACCGTTTTGGTTTCCGTGGCGCCCGTCAACGACCCGCCGACGGCCAGGGACGACAAGGTTACGACCGAGGAGGACACGCCGGCGACCGTCGACGTGCTGGCCAACGATGTCGAGGTGGACAACGAGTTGCTCAAGGTCAGCGCCGTGACGCAGGGAACGGGCGGTTCCGTCAAAGCCAACCCCGATGGCACGGTGACCTACACGCCGAATCCGAATTTCTCTGGGCCTGATACGTTTACCTATACCGTCGCCGACCGCGAAGGCGTGACCGACACCGCGACAGTGGCTGTTACCGTGGGCGTGCGGAATGATCCTCCGAAGATTACTTCGAAACCCGTCACGGATGCCATGGTGGACGTGCTCTATACCTATCGTGTTCAAGCGGTCGATCCCGACGGGGGAGACAGCCTGACCTATTCTCTGAGCAGCCAGCCGGCGGGCATGACGATCGATTCATTGACCGGCCTGATACAATGGACGCCGACCGAGACCCAGAAAGAAGCGTACCCGATCGTGGTGAAAGTTGTGGACAGCAACAGCGTTCCGGCTTCCGATATTCAGACGTTCAGCGTCAGCGTCAATCCGACGCCGCCGAAGACGGCCACCTTGAAGATAGTCAACGGCTACGATCAGAGAAACAGAAAGACGTTGGCCGAACAGGGCGGAACCGGTGTTGTTCAGACCAGCGACGACAAGGGCCTCGAGATTTATGCGGGCAGCTACACGTCTTTTGATTTCTCGCAGATATCAGTTCCGCCGGGCGCGACGCTGACATCGGTTGTTCTGCACGTGGAACACTTCGAGGAGGAGCAATTCACCTCGGGCAAATTGCAGTGGACCGTCGGGACGGGTTGGCCGGCCAAGCCGACAGCCTGGATATCCGTAGATGCCCCGGTACGCAAGGGAAAACAGAACGAGGCGACCGATTCCTGGGACGTTACCAGTTTCGTAGAGACGCCCGAGAAAGTAAAGTCCCTCCAGTTGCAGATTCAGAACAGCGACAACGTTTCTCGTAAGAAGACTTCCGTCGATTGCATCTATGCGGTCGTCGAATGGGGCTGGCCCGCACCTCAGAAGCCACTCAAACGTGACGCTGATGCGGGGTTAGTCCAATACGGAAGTGGCGGAAAGTAGGATCGGGCCGTGATCCTGCTCAACAGAACCAACGTGCGAGCGTCTCAAGATTTAGCCGTTTGGTCAGACGTGCGAAAAACAGGCGGTTTTGGGACTGTTTGAGGACATTTTCGATCACGGGTCTGTTTTGGGAGTGGAAAACTGCTATCCTGGTTATCGGCCCATCGTTCTTGTGTCCGAGCGTATGATCGCTGAAAATTGCGGAAAATCGCGAATATTTTTTTGACATCTTCGGGTTAATCCGTTATATTATAGTTGAGAGAAGGGTGCTGAGATGAAATAGGGTGGTGGAATTCATCTCTTTTTTTTCTCATGCGCAGCGCCAGTTCTCATAGCGTGCAAACTGTGAAGAAACTTATTCGCCCGAAAGGATAAACAATGGCCCAACACAAGCCAGGTTTGCACAAGGATGTGTCAACGATTTTCGATGGAGTCTGGGATCCGAGGAAAGATGATTTGTCGCAGCTCGTTTCTGGACCTGCGGCGGCCGCCGTCACTTACGTCAATCCGAAGGCGACGGCTCCCGAAAGTTGGCCCAAAGAGCCCAAGTCTGCAACTTTCTTGAAGGCGTTCATGGAAGCTCCGGGCCACCTGTTCCGCTCCAGAGCAAGACGCGAGAGGAAGAGGCTGCTGTCGATATCGAAACATTTAATCATCAATTTGCCGAGCTGAAACGGAGTTTCCCTTCGGAACGTACAAGCACGTCCTTGCGGCCTGCCGTGGCCGTAAGTAAAATGAAAATTCCACATCTCTTCACGTGGGCCGCCGTCTGTTACTACAAGACGTGCAGTCTCCTTCCCGTGTAGTCCTATAATAGCGCCGCCGTGCTTTCCCGTCCTTTGTTTCCCGTGTGTCAGCTCCATCCTGAACGTCGTCGGCGTCCGCTTGTTTTGCGCGCACATAGCGGGAATTCATGCCTTGTTTTGCGAGATAATGCACACGGCACGGTTGACATCACGCGTATAAGGTCATACCATAAAAATTTTCTATAGAGTTCTGCCTCGGTGGCGTATCCCGGCAGAGTTGAAACCAGCATTATCGTCTGACTTTTTGGGAGATTGCGAGATGAATGGCCGAACGTCAAGAATAGTAAGTGTCTCGCTCCTTCTGGCCGCCACGGTCATCGGACTATCGTCTGTCGCTTCCGGCGCCGAGTCGGCCGCGGCTGAGAAACCCGCAGCAGCAAAACCCAAGCCCGAATTTCCGCCGTTGGAGGAAGTCCTCAAGGATTACCAGAAGGTCATATCTACGGCCGACGGGGAGGCAAGCTTCTACACCATTTGGACCCGCGAGAAAGATGGGCAGATGCTTGCGGCTCTGCCGTCCGGCTACGAAGGAAAGAAGTTCTTTATCGCCCTGACCGTTGCCAGCGGTGAAGATTATGCCGGCCTGCAGGCAGGCGACATGTACGTGTACTGGAAACGATACGATAAGAATCTGGCTCTGCTCGAGCCGAACATCACCGTCAAGTCCACGGGAGACCAGGAATCGCAGAGTTCCGTGCAGCGATTATTCACAGACCGCGTGGTTCTGGATGTGCCGATTGTGACCATGTCCGGCAGCTCTCCGGTGATTGATATGGATGCGCTGCTCATCGGTCAGGCGGACAAGTTTTTCGGCCCCCGCGTCAAAGTCTCCAATCCCAGGCTCGTAAGCATCAAGAAGGCCAAAGCCTTCCCGAAGAACGTCGAGCTGGCCTTTGAGATTCCCACCGAGAACGGGCGCCTCCAGACGCTGCACTATTCCCTGAGCGAGATTCCTGAGCGGACCGGCTATAAGCCGCGAAAGGCCGATGAGCGAGTCGGCTACTTCACGACGCACTACCGGGACCTGGGCCAGTTCAAAGACCCGGAGACCATGGTGCGCTATATCAACCGCTGGCGCCTCGAAAAGGCCGATTCCTCCCTCAAGGTCAGCCCTCCCAAGGACCCTATCGTTTTCTACATCGAGCACGCGACCCCCGTGCGCTATCGCCGTTGGATCAGAGAAGGGCTCTTGTACTGGAACATCGCCTTTGAAAAGGTCGGCATCTCCAACGCGATCGAGGTCTATTACCAGGACGAGCGTTCCGGCGCTCACATGGAAAAGGACCCGGAGGACGTCAGATATAACTTTATTCGATGGCTGAGCAACAACAAAGGCACGGCGATTGGTCCCAGCCGCGTACACCCCGAGACAGGGCAGATTCTCGATGCCGATGTTATCCTGACGGACGGCTGGATTCGCCACTGGTGGACGCAGTTCCACGAAATCATGCCGGAGATCGCGATGGAGGGCGTCAATCCTGAGACTCTGGCGTGGCTCCAGGACCACCCGAATTGGGACCCTCGTATCCGGCTGACGCCCCCCGCACAACGCGAATACTTGAAGGGGGAGCTGGCCAAACATGACCATTTGCCCTACGGCGGACACTCCATGATGCAGGTGGACCCCGTTTTGATCGGCGACAACGAGTATGACGGCCTGGCGGGCAGGACCTGCCAGGTGAACGGGCTGTGTACATTGTCCCAGGGCAAGGCGTTCGATGTGGCCATGTTCAGGATGCATCTGGCCCTGATGGGCGATGAGGGCGGCGAGCCGGCCGACGCGAATGACAAGGACAAGGAGAAAGGCGAGCAGAAAAAGGATGAGAAAGACAAGAAAGAAGACAAGGAGCCGATGATAGACGGCATGCCGGAGTCGTTTATCGGCCCGGTGCTGGCTGAGCTGGCTTGTCACGAGGTCGGACACACCCTCGGTCTGAGACATAATTTCAAGGCTTCGAGTCTTTATGAGATGGCGGCCATCAACAGCAAGAAGCTCAAAGGCCAGCAGCCGCACGCCTCTTCCGTGATGGATTATCTGCCGGTCAACATGAACTTCAAAGACGGGGAGGTCCAGGGTGACTATACTATGATTGCCGTCGGCCCTTACGATATATGGGCTATCGAGTACGGCTACACCCAGAACGACAAGGACCTCAAGGAGATACTCAATCGCGTGGCTGAGCCTGAGCTGCAGTACGCCACGGATGAGGATACGTTTGGCCCGGACCCGCTGGCCCGCCGTTATGACTTCAGCAAAGAGCCGCTCGAATACGCCAACAACCAGATGCGCATCGTCCGGCATAACCGGCTGCGCATCATCGACAAGCTCGTCAAAGAGGGCGACAGTTGGGCCAAGACGCGCCGCGCCTACGAGATGACGCTCGCGATACAGACGCGGGCGGTCGGCATGATGGCCAACTGGCTTGGCGGCGCCTACGTGTATCGCGACAAAAAGGGAGACAAGAACGGCCGTCTGCCCATCGAAGTCGTGCCCGCCAAGAAGCAGCGCGACGCCCTGGCTTTTGTGATCGAGAACACGTTCGAAGACAAGGCGTTCGGATTGACCGAGGACCTGCTGCGCCGTATGACCGTGGACAAGTGGTGGGACGATATGTCATCCGTCATGACCGACGCTACCTGGCCAATCCACGATACCGTCATGGGCATTCAGGCGTCCACGCTGGCCAGACTGATGTATCCAGCGGTGCTTCGCCGTATCTATGACAATGAATTTCTGGTACCAGCCGGCGAGGATGCGTTGACGCTGCCGGAGCTGCTCGATACAGTCAGCACTGCGGTCTGGACCGAGCTGGACCAGGAGCCCGGCAAGAAATACACCGCGCGCGAACCGATGATCTCCAGTCTGCGGCGGAATCTGCAGCGCGAGTATATAGAGCTCCTGATTGACCTGACCAAGTCGAGTTATTTGGGCACGGCAGCCTACAAGCCTATTGGGAACCTGGTTATGGAGAAACTCCGCTACCTCAAGGAAAGCAAGATTGACCGCGCTTTGGAGACGTATGGCGAGAATCTCGACCCGTACACCAAAGCCCACTTGAAGGATGCCAGCATGCAAATCAAGAAGGCACTGGAAGCTCATTACGTGTATAAGCAGCTTTGATCGGCAATGGGCGTGGCCCTCATGGAGAAATAGAAAGGGAGCAGAGATGAAAATGACGAAGGTAAACGCGCTGATCGTATTGCCGGTTGTCGCTATCCTGTTGAATACCGTTTCCGCACAGCCCTTGACCATCCCCGATGTGCCGAGAGATAAGGTCATTTGTTTTGCTTTGTACACGGTGCAGAATAACGTTTTGAAGCTGAATGCCCAGTTGTATCCACTGGAGCCGGGCGAAGACAGAACGGTCCGGCTGGAAACAAGACAGGACGGACAATGGCGGCAGATAGCTCAGACGCAGGTAATCGAACAGGGATGGACGGCGCCCTTCCGGGTCGAGCGATGGGATTCTACAAAGGATACCGAGTATCGGGTCGCTCATGGAAAAGACGAGTACTTTGGGGGCACGATCCGCAGAGATCCGCTCGAAAAGGACGTAATCATCGTAGCCGCCTTTACGGGCAACTCGATCAATCCTCAGCACGGCGGAGACATATCCAGGAACGACATTGTCGAGAACATCAAGAAGCTCAAGCCCGACCTGCTGTTTTTCTCGGGCGACCAGGTTTATGACCACAACAGGCATTACGCCGCATGGCTCAAGTTCGGCCGGGATTTCGGCGAGATCATTCGCAATATCCCGACCGTTACTATCCCCGACGACCACGATGTCGGCCAGGGCAACCTCTGGGGGCAGGGGGGACGCCTTTCCGAGGTTCGCGCCGGCCACGACGGCGGATACGCCGCTCCGCTGGAATACGTCAAGGAGGTCGAACGGGCACAGACCAGCCACCTGCCCGATCCTTTCGACCCGACTCCCGTCGAGCGTGGGATCGGCGTCTATTACACCGCTTTGACGGTCGGACGCATCAGCTTTGCCGTCATCGAGGACCGCAAGTTCAAGACCGGCCCCGAAGGAGTTCTGCCGGAGATGGAATGTCGCCCCAACCGGCCCGACCATGTTTCCGTGCCGGACTACGACCCGCGCGTTCTTGATGTACCTGAAGCGACGCTGCTTGGCGGACGCCAACTGAAGTTCCTTGGACACTGGGCCGCCGACTGGCGCGGCTGCGACATGAAGGCCGTGCTCTCTCAGACGGTCTTTTGCGGCGGCGCACATCTTCACGGCAGCAGGAACAACCGGCTGTACGCCGACCTGGACTCCAACGGCTGGCCCCAGTCGGGGCGAAATGCAGCTCTGAAGGAAATCCGCAAGGCCTTTGCCCTGATGATTGCCGGCGACCAGCACTTGGCCACGATTATTCATCACGGCGTCAACGACTGGAACGATTCCGGCTACTCGCTCTGCGTTCCGTCTATCGCAAATCTCTATCTTCGCTGGTGGGCGCCGCTGGAGCCGGGTAAGAACCGCGAGCCGAGAGCGCCCGAATACACGGGAGAATTTCTCGATGGCTTTGCCAACAAGATCACCATGCTGGCCGTCGCAAACCCAACCCCCGATGAGAACCAAGATAAGCTGACAACAAGGGCCGCTGGTTTCGGAGTTGTGAAATTCAACAAGAAGACCAGAGAAATCACGCTCGAATGCTGGCCCAGAAATGTGGACATTACAGACCCTCAGACAAAGCAGTACCCCGGCTGGCCCCGGACCATCGGCCAGCAGGATAACTACAGCCGAAAGCCCGTTGCCTTTTTGCCGACCATTGAAGTACAGGGCACGGCGAATCCCGTCGTGCAGGTCATTGATGAATCGAATGGCGAGATTGTCTATACCCTGCGCATCAACGGAACATCGTTCACGCCCAAGATATTCAAAAAGGAAAAATACACCGTCAAGGTCGGCCAGCAAGGTACGGATAAGATGAAAATCCTCAGCGGCATTGAGCCGCTCGCAGCCGGCCAGACCAGGACGATTAGCGTGACATTCTGAAAACATACAGATAATGGCTGTTTGATAAGGAGGAAAAGAACGTGAGCAAAGTGAAAAATTCGAGCAAGATTGGGACGTTGATTCTGACAGGGCTGATTTGTCTGCTGAGCGGAGGGGCTAAGGCAGAGCCGGGAGTCGTTTTCGAAGGCAAGGAAGGGCTGGGCAAGGGCAAGCACATTGTATTCCTCGCCGGCGATGAGGAATATCGCTCGGAGGATTCAATGCCCCAGCTCGCCAAGATTTTAGCGGTGCACCACGGCTTCAAATGTACGGTGCTTTTCGCCGTTAATAAAGAAACGGGCGAAATCGCCCCGCAGACCCTGGACAATATCCCCGGCCTGGAAGCCCTCGATACGGCGGACCTGATGGTAATGTTCCTGCGGTTCCGCGAGCTGCCCGACGAGCAGATGAAACATATCATCGACTACACGAACTCCGGCAAACCAATCGTTGGATTACGAACCTCGACGCATGCGTTCAACTACAGAAAGCTCAAAGATAGCCCATACGCGAAGTACAGCTTTCAGAGCAAAGAGTTGGACGGCGGATACGGGCGTCAGGTTTTCGGTGAGACCTGGATTAACCACTACGGCGTCCATCAAAAAGAAAGCACGCGCGGACTCATCGCCGAGGGCATGGAGAAACACCCCATTGTCAAAGGCATCGATGGTATCTGGGGCGAATCCGACGTTTACGCCCTCACGACCCTGACCGGCGACAGCAAGCCGCTGATCATGGGACAGGTGCTTTCGGGTATGGATCCGAACGACAAGCCGAACCCCGACAAGAAGCTCGTGCCTGTAGCCTGGACCAAGACTTATACCGGCGAAAAGGGCAAAACCGCCCGCGTGTTCACCACAACGATGGGACATTCGTTCGATTTCAACAACGAGGGTTTTCGACGTCTCATGGTGAACGCTTGCTATTGGGCGATGGGGATGGAGGAGCAAATTCCGGCTAAGAGTAACGTCGATTTCGTCGGTCAGTACGATCCCAACAAGATCGGCATGGGCCGGCAGATGAAGGGCTTGAAGCCGGCAGATCACAAGCTGCCGTAGCTGTATCTACTTTTTGCCGCCGACGCTAAACAAGTGGGAATAAGTTCGCAGGTACATTCTGCCTCCGGCGACAGCCGGGGCGGCGTGGCTCGTTTCTCCGAGGGGATTGACAGCTAACAGCTCGTACGTCTCAGCGGCCTTGATCACGACAACGTCTCCATCCATCGTGATACAGTACAGCCTGCCATCCACACATACGGGCGAGCTGAAGAACTTCCCGGCGGGTTTCTCCTGCCAGATTTGTTCGCCTGTGGCGGCACGCAGGCACGAAACCAACCCCGCGTCATAGAACGCGAACAGCAGGCCGTCCTTACTGAGGGACGTGGGCACGTAAGGCCTTGTACCGCTGTCGATCTTGTAGACTTCTGCAGGCTGAATTGATCCGTCTCTGTTGCCCGGCCGAATCGCTACCAGACGTTTGCCAAGACCCCCATCGCCGCAGGCGCCGATCAGCAATCCATCTGCAATAACCGGCGAGGCGACTATGCGGGCTGGGAGCGCCGATGCGATCTCCCAAATCACCTTGCCCGTGGCGGGATCGACGCCGGTCAGGCCGTGCGAGTTGCTGGTAAAGATCAACTGGGGTGCTTCGCCCGAGGGCGTGTAAATACAGGGCGTCGAGTACGAGGTTTTCGGGCCGGTAGTACGCTCGAGCGTCCAGCGAGTTTCGCCCGTCTTGCGGTCCACGGCAATCCAAGCGCTCTTGGCGTCCTTGCTGCTGGTGATTTCGTGCTCGTGTGTAAAGACGACTTTGTCGTCGCAGACGATTGGGGAAGTGCCCGCGCCGTGCTGGCACTGCACGCCTTCGAACGTGCGTTTCCAGATTTCGGTCCCGGCATGGTCCAAGGCCGCCAGAATTGTCTCTTCGGGGGTCGTCCAGAGCACGTAAACGTGGTCGGCATCCACGGCCGGCGTTGACGTGGCGTAGCTGTTGAGCTTGTTCATGCGGTAAGCAGTCAGCGTGTATTGCTTCTGCCACAGGACTGTACCGTCGGAGGCCTTTAGGGCCTGCAGGATACTGTGTCCAGTCTTCGCATCGCCGCTGGTGACGAATATCTTGTCCCCCCAGAGCACCGGCGAAGAATGTCCGCCGCCGGGCAGCTCGATCTTCCAGTTGTAATCGCTTTGCGTCCATTTGACAGGGATCGTTTTGGCGTCGCTGATGCCCTGGCCGTTGGGACCGCGGAATCGCGTCCATTCCTGAGCCTGCGATACGGACGCAGGCAGAATAATCGATACGAGCAAAAGGTTTGCGAGGAATCGTCTTGCGGTGCGTGCCGGTCCCGTTCGTTGTTCCATCATGGGTCTCCAATACTGTCGGTTCTGCCGGGAATCTACTCTTGACGGCTGGCTTTGCGGGCCTGCTTTTTCGGCCTGGCTTGCCTGGGATTAGCTCTGGCGTCCTGCTCAGCCATGAACTTCTCCAAGGCTTCCGGCGAGCTGCGATTCTCAAACGCTTCGAGGGCCGGGTCGCCCGTTTTCTTCATCCACGCAAGCAGCTCCTTTCGCATGGCGCCGATTTCTTCTTTGTAGTCCGGCTCATTGATGAGATTGTGCAGGGCATCGGGGTCTTTCTGGAAATCGTAGAACTCCTCTACCACTCGGTATTGGAAGAACTTGACGCGGGCGGCGACCGAATCATCCGACTGGGCGGCGGCCTTCATCGCGTTGAACGTCAGGCCGGCCTGCGATTCGTTCCTGAAAACGCGCTGCCCGTCCGACCACGCGTTGAAAATGTAGCCGAACCGCTGATTCTGTACGCAGCGCATCGGATAACGGTTGCGCCCCGACGTCTCATGGAACTGTGTAAAGACTTTATCACGTTCGGGCTGCTGCTTTCCTGACAAAACAGACAAAAACGAAGAGCCGTCCATGCCCTTCGTGGCAGGCAGCCCGGCTGCGTCGAGCGCGGTCGGCATAAAATCGATGCCGGAAATGAAATGCCGGTCGTCCGCTACACCGGGTTTTATCCTGCCCGGCCAGGCGGCAATCCACGGCGTCCGAGTGCTGTTCAGATAGCAATTGGTCTTGGCAAACGGGAGTGACATACCGTTATCCGAGAGGAACATGACCAGGGTATTCTCGGCCTGGCCGGACTCGCGAAGCGCCCGCAACACCTGGCCGACTGTGTCGTCGCACCGCCGGACAGAACAGTAATCCTGGGCTATTTCCTTTCGCACATCGGGCAGGTCGGGCAGAAAACCCGGCACTTCGATCTGGTCGCTCTTGTATAGCCGCGATGGAGCCGGAATATCTTTGAGCACCCCGGCGAAACTCTTCTGTTCCTGGTCGCTTCCGTGGAACGGCCTGTGCGGGTCGTGAGAATTGGCCATGAGGAAGAACGGCCGGCCCTGGTCGGCGGCCTGCTCAAAGAAGCCGCGGGCGTATTTGTGGTAGAGCTGAGGATTACGCCCATTGCCCAATTCCTCGAAATCCTGCACCATGTCCCACTTGAACTTCTCCCGCGGGGCCAGGTGCGTCACCTTGCCGAGGATGCCGTTGATGTAGCCTGCTTCGTGGAGCTGCTCCTGTAGCGTCGGCACGGTCACGTCGATAGGCTCAAATCCCTCGGCGCCATTTCGGTGCGGGTATCGCCCCGTCATCAGAGCCGAGCGGGACGGCTGGCAAACCGCTATCGTAATATGGGCATGCTCAAAACGCATTCCTTCGGAGGCCAAGCGGTCAATATTAGGAGTGATGTCAGCCGTTCGCCCGCCGAAGCAGCCCGGCGCATTCCAGTTCATATCGTCGGCCGTAATCAGAAGGATATTGGGCCGCTTCGTGGGCGGATTGTTTGCAATCGCCGTAAGACGCCCCGACGCCAGAAATACAGACCCAATCCCCGCCACCCTCAGGAACCGGCGACGCGTCAGACAAATATTACTCATACGTCACGCTACCCGTTAAGCACCCAGCCCTGGCGGTACGTCTTGCGAATATACTGGTCGGCCTCGGGGCAGTTGGTGGCCTTGAGGTTCTTGGCGTCCCATTCGAGTTTTTTGCCCACGCGGTAGGCGACCAGCGCCAGCAGATTATGCTGGACCATGGCGCCGGAGTAATCGAAATTGCACGTGGTAGACTTGCCCGTCTTGCAGGCGGCGATCCACTCCTGGTGGTGGCCGAGTGACGCCGGAATCAGATCCCCGGCATTGGGCGATTTGTAATGTGTCATATCACTGTCAATTTTGGGCATTAGTATCCGCAGATCGTAGTCAGCCAGCAGCCAGCCCTGGTCCCCCTTGAACAGTGCGCCTTTGAACAGCCATTCTCTATCGAACGCCTTCGACGGCATTCCGGGCTTCTTGCCGCCGTCATACCAATAGACCTTGACGGCGGGCCGCCAGTCGTTGGCCGGATGGTCCCATTCCGCCGTGAGCCACTGCGGGCACGTATCCGCATTAAACTCCGTCCCCTCAGCCTTGCACGTCGTCGGGAGCTTCAGATCGAGTCCCCAGTAGGCCATGTCCATCATGTGGCTGCCCATATCGCCGATCTGTCCGCTGCCGAAGTCCCAGAATCGGTTCCAGCTCAGGCAGCCGCCTTTGATATAATCCGGATTGAACGGATGGACCGGCGAGGGGCCAATCCACAGGTCCCAGTTAATGTGAGCCGGCACCGGCGTGACCTCCGGCAGATAGCTTCCGCCCTCGGGCGTCCGGCTGCACCAGACGCGGACTTCGCTCGGCGTGCCGATAGCGCCGCCGCGAATCAGCTCCACCATCCGCCTGTAGTTGTCGCTGGCGTGAATCTGCGTGCCCATCTGGGTGGCGAGCTTGTTTTTGTTTTTCAGATACGTCTCGCGGACCACATGGGCCTCCTGGACGGAATTGGCCAGAGGCTTTTCGCAATAGACGTGCTTGCCGCGGTTCATCGCCCAGACATTGACGAAGGCGTGTGTGTGGTCCACCGTCGAGCAGACGACGGCGTCGATGTCCTTTTGTTCCAGACACTTACGCCAATCCTCGTAGGTCTTGGCGTTCGGAAATTCCTTGGCCGCCGCAGCGAGATTCTCTGCGTTAACGTCACACAGGGCGACGATGTTCTCGCCCTTGACGCCGTTCAAATTGGCTCCCCCGCGTCCCCGGACGCCGATCACGGCGATGTTGAGTTTTTCGTTGGGCGAGGCGCCCGCCTTGAGGATGCCCGAGCTGAGGATGACAAGTCCCGCTCCGGCCGCGGCGCTGTTCTTAAGGAATGTACGACGTTCGATTTGACGGCTCATAGCTCATCTCCTTCTTACGTGTTTGCCAAATTGATCCGGCATCACCTGGCGATGACGGACTTACCCCGGCTACAGTAAACCAAAAACGTCCTGTGTTCAAGAACTATTTCAGTTTTGCAGGAGTTCCGCTCTAATCAACAGATTCTCTCGGCAGCTTCCATCAAAGCCCCTTGACGGCCCCCGGCCTGCGGTGGATAATACGATTCAGTGAAAGGACGCACAGAAACGTTATTTTGTGCCGTTCCGGAATATGTCAGGAGATATTGTAAATGGGAGGCAAAAAGATGACCTGGAAGCTCGTGAACAACAGATTACTGTCGGCGGTGCTGGTGTCTGCCGGACTGGTCGTTTGTGGCTGTGTTGCTGTTTCAGTTCATGACAATGATATCTCCGCTCAGGATAAGGAGAGCCAGACGATGAACAACGCCGACAGGATACGTCTCGAACACGTCGCACTTAACGTTGAGGATCCAATCGGTATGGCGGAATGGTACTGCAAGAATCTGGGGATGAAAGTCGTCCGGCAGGGGCCTCCGCCCGCCAATGGGCGCTTCATTTCCGACGCGGGCGGAAATATGCTGCTGGAGCTCTATCATAATCCGCCCGACGCCGTGCCGGACTATGCCTCGATGAATCCGCTTTTGCTTCATATCGCGTTCATGGTCGATGACGTGAAGGGAACCTGCAAGAGGCTGACAGCCGCGGGCGCGACCGTCGCCGAGGAGGTGTACAAGACCGACAGCGGCGACGAAATCGCCATGCTCCGCGACCCGTGGGGCGTTGCCATCCAGTTTCTCAAGCGAACAAACCCCATGCTCTCGTACGAGTAAATCATGAACGCGGGCAACTGTTCAAGACGCGCTTTCTTGAAGGCCGCGGGACTGAGCGCCGCCGCCTGGGCCGGCTCGCCCCTGTGCTTTTCCGTGAAGGCAGGAACGGGGGACAGGAAACCCAATATCATCTTCATCCTTGGAGACGACCTGGGCTGGGCTGAGCTGGGCTGCTACGGCAACACGTTCAACGAAACGCCCAATCTCGACAAGCTCGCAAAACAGGGCATGCGGTTCACGGACGCGTATTCCGCGGCGCCGGTCTGTTCGCCTTATCGGGCAGCCCTGATGACGGGGCAGTACCCCGCCCGCGTGGGTATCATAGACTATCTGCGGCCCGGCGACAAGAATCATCTGGCGACGCAGTACGTAACGATAGCCGAGATGCTTAAAGAAGCGGGCTATGCCACCGGCATTATCGGCAAGTGGCACCTGAGCGGCTACGCGAATCATGGGGCGGAGGAATTCCCTCCGGCCGTGCACGGTTTTGATGAAACCATCGTCTCGGAAAATCGGGGAATCGGCGACGGAAGTTATTTCCATCCGTATCACTTTAACCGGGAGATTGAAAAGCGTCTGGACGGCCGAGAGCACCTGATAGATCGGTGCAACCTCGAAGCCGTCGAGTTTATCGAGAGGCACAAAGACAGACCGTTCTTGCTCTATCTGAGCCACTACGGCGTCCATACGAAGCTCGACGGCAAGCCGCAGTACGTCGCCGAATTCGAAACGAAACCCGGCGCCGGCAGGGGACAGAACGCCAGCCGTAACAATCCCCATCTTGCCGCACAGCTCAAAAGTATCGACGAGGGCGTCGGTATGATCCTGAGCAAGCTCGATCAGCTCGGACTGGCAGACGAGACCATCCTGATCTTCACCGGCGACAATGGCGGAGAAAGCCGAGTGACAAGCAACGCCCCTCTGCGGGCCGGAAAATCGACCCTTTACGAAGGCGGGATCCGGGTCCCACTAATTATCCGTTATCCGAAGCTCGTACAGGCTGGAACGACCTGTAAAATGCCAACGTGCAATATTGACTTCTACCCGACGTTCTGTGAGCTGGCGGGTGTCAAGCCAAAAGATCACATTGACGGCGTGCCGATAACGCCATTATTGCGTAATCCCAAAGCCGCTCTGCAACGTGACACATTGTATTGGCATTATCCGCTCGACAAGTCTCACTTTTTGGGCGGCCGCTCCGCCGGGGCTGTCCGAAAAGACGCATGGAAGCTCATTGAATTCTTCGACACCGGCCAAAAGGAGATATACAACCTCGCGGACGACGTAGGCGAGCAGAACAATCTGGCAAAGGGCAATCCCGGGAAGGTCGCCGAGCTTGGTCAGCTTCTGGCCGCATGGCGCAAAGAGGTTGGCGCAAAGATTCCATCTGGGCAGCAGGGCGGTGAAGGACCCACGTAGGATATAAACCTGGTCCCCTGAGCCGGGTAAAGCCGGAATAATCTGGACGGGCCGGATGGCCGGAGATACAATTCAATTGTATTTTGACATGACACCCCAGAGTTAGAGCGCCAGATATGAGATAGCGGCTCCCATGTCCGAAGAGCGTAAATGAACAAGGCCGGTGTTAGGAAGGCAATCCGCCGGAGGCCCTTATGAAAAATGTCCTGCGAGTATTCCTGATTTCGTTGTGCACGTTTGGATCGGCCGCTCCGGCACCGGCGGCGGAAAATAGCTTCGCCGAGCTGCTCAAACAGATTCAGCCCGCCGTTGTGACGGTCTTTACTTACGACGACCAGAAGCGGCTGCTGAGTCAGGGCTGCGGCTTTTTCGTCGATGACCAGGGCCGTCTGATCACCAGTTACAGCCTCCTGGAAGGGGCGTATCATGCCGAGATAAAGACATTTGACGGCCGGGGATACCCCATCACACGGGTATTGACGCAGAGCATAGAAGCCGGACTCGTAAAGGTTTCCGCTGATATGCCCGGCAAGGGCGTCCAGCCCGTTCGCATCGCTAAAGGTACGCCGCAAATCACTGAACGCGTGATTGTAGCCGGCGGCGGGGCCGAGCCGCAGCAAGCTGTCAATGAGGGTATCATTTCCGTCATTCGCAATATGCCGACAATCGGAAAGGTCTATCAACTATCGGTTCCCATCGCGCCGGGCCTGAGCGGCAGCCCCGTTGTCAATACGAGGGGCGAAGTAATCGGCGTCGCCGCCGGCCGGGTCATAGAGGGACAGAATCTGAGCTTTGCGGTCCCCATAGAATGGTTCGTGTCGGGTGAATCGCCTGAAAGCGACAAGACCTTAAAAGAATGGATCTCCGCCGCTTCCACGAACCCTTTGGGATCAGGCAACAAGACTTATCAGGACGGCATAGCTTTAGCATGGGCCGGCAAATACAAGGAGGCGGTTGATTCCTTTAAAAAAGCATCTGAGGCGAACAAACAATTAGCCGAACCGTGGTTCTATATCGGCTTCTGTTGCGCCGAACTTGGCCGCCATTCTGAAGCAGCCGACGCGTACCAGCAGGCCATCGCCATCAAGCCCGACTACGCTCAGGCTCACCACTACCTCGGCGCAGCCTATGGTGAGCTCGGGCGACATCTGGAGGCAATAGAGGCCTGTAAAAAAGCGCTCGGCATCAAACCGAATATGGCGGAGGCGCACTCGCTGCTGGGACTATCCTACGCCAGGTTAGGCCGGTACACTGAGGCCGTCGAAGCGTTCAAGCAAGCGATCCAAATCAGGCCGGACTATGCCGAAGCCTGTTACGATCTGGGCGTAGTCTATGGCGAAGCCAGCCGTCCTCAGGAAGCGATGGGAGCTTTCACGCAGGCGATACGGATCAGACCCGATTACGTGGATGCGCACTACAACCTGGGCGTAGCCTATAGCCAGCTTGGCCGCCACGAGGATGCGATCGAGGCCTTTCTGCAGGCCCTTCGTATCGACCCGGACCTGATGGACGCTTACAGCAGACTGCGGACGGAATACTCTCTGCTCGGCCGGTATGGCGACGCCGTTGAGGTGTGCAGGCAGGCTATCCGCATAAAGCCCGACGACGCCGTGGCACACTATGACCTGGGCGCGGCCTACGACGATATGGACCGTTATCCTGATGCGGTGGAGGCCTACAAGCAGGCAATCCGTCTCGATGCCGATTATCTGGAGGCATACCATAACATAGGAGTAGTTTATGGCGTGCTCGGCCAGCATCAGGAAGCGGTGGACGCCTTCAAGCAGGCCATACGAATCAAACCCGACGACCCGAAGGGCTATTGCGGCCTGGGGTTCTCCTGTGTGGAGCTCGGCCGATATGACGAAGCTATCCAGGCCTGCAAACAGGCCGTCCAATTGAAGCCCGATTATGCAAGGGCCCACATCGGCCTGGGGATGGCCTATGAGGGACTCCGCCGTTACGATGAGGCGGTAGAAGCCTTCAAACAAGCTGTCGCCGTGGCACCTGATTTTGCCGATGCCTACCTCAATCTTGGGCTTGTGTACGGCCGGCTGGGCCGCTTCGAAGAAGCCATAGAGGCTTGCAAGCGGGCCGTCCAGATCGACCCGGATCATGCGGCGGCTCATTTTGCCCTCGGGATGGCCTACAATGAGCTCGGTCGGTATGAAGAGGCCCTGGAAGCCTTCAAACAAGCTGTCCGCGTCAGGGCCAATTTCGGCGATGCTCATCTCAACCTGGGCATTACATACGGCCAGCTCGGCCGTTACCAGGAAGCGATTGACGCCTTCAAGCGGGCTGTTGCCCTTATGTCCAACGACGCCGACGCCCACTTCGGCCTGGGGTTGTCCTATTTGTCGATTGGTGACAAAGGCTCCGCCCTCGAAGAATACAAGGTGCTAAAGACCCTGAACAAGACCATGGCCAACGAGCTTTTCGACCGGATTTACAGATAGCAACAGGGCCGCCGTCACACGTGTGACCGGCGGCCCTGTTTTGGCTCATCCCGAAACGGCTGATAGACGCCGCGTGGAAAACTCGTCGCTTATTTGGTGAGCTCTTCCACGGTTGTGTTCAACTCCTCACGTATGTTGTCCAGTCTTTCCTTCGAACGTTGAATCGCCTCTCTTGTTTCAGGAAGCGTTTTGTCAGGTTCGTCTATGACGTAGGGAGTAATAAACACTAACATTTCATTGTTCGCTGCGATGGTCTCGTTGTGGCGGAACAGCAGCCCGAGCACGGGTATGTCGCCGAGCAGCGGAACCTTCCGGTCCACAACCCTGTCCTGCTGGAAGAGAATACCGCCGAGCATAATGGTCTGGGCGTCTCCCACGATCATGTTGGTCTTTGTTTCCATCTCGGTCCGTACCGGCTGGCCGTTTTCTTCCTCGCTGGTAAGCTGTGAGATGATAATGTTGATGATCATGTCCACGTCGTTGCCCGGCGTGATGCTCGGCCGGACGGCCAGAGTCATACCGACCCTGGAGAACTCTACGTTCTGCGTGACCCCGACGGTAGTCGTCGTTGTCGTTGCCGTAAAGAACGCGACTTTGTCGCCTTTGAAGAAGCTCGCTTCCTCGTTGTCTTCGGTCCACAGCGTCTGTTGATTGAGAATCTTGGCGTTCGTCTTTTTGGCCAGGAAATCGATCATCGCGGTCACGTCGGCGGCCCCCTCGAATGTCCAGGCGCCGTGCGTCTCCATGTACGAGAGTTGGTTGAGAAGGGTCGCCGTGTTCTCATCATAACTGCCGAAGGCAATCCCCGCCGACGAGGTCGGTGCAAGCTGCACGCCGAGAGACGTCATGCTGCTGTGGTCAACCTCCACGATAATCGCCTTGATCATGACTTGTTTGCCGGGCGTGTCAAGCTGCTCGATCAGCTTGCTGATCTCGATGAGGTACTCCGGAGGCGTCAGGACAAGTATCGATTTGGTCCGCCTATCGGGAACGAAGCGTATCCTGCCGATGACGTTGCTGATTGGCATTTCCGTATCGACGGTTCGGCGAGCTCCGGACCCGGACCACCACGGCGTATATTGACTCTGGGTGGTGCTGGTGCTGGCGCTGGTGCTACTGCTGGTGCTGGTGTCTTGCTCCATGGTGTACTCACCCAGCCCCGTTGCACTGCGCCGCAGGCTCGCGGACGTGCCGGCCTCGGCAAACATCGCATTGAGGATCTCACAGAGCTCTTCGGGGTCCGCGTACTTGAGCGGCACCACTCTCGGGACTTCGGCCATGTCTTCCTTGTCAAGCTCGGCCACCAACTTTTCAATCACCGCGTACGCTTCCGGAATCTTGCTGATGACGATGATCTTTTTCGTCCCCGGCACTTCTTCAAAAGTCAACTGCCCGTACAGCGCCCCGATGATTTTCTCCTGGTCCACCATCTGGCTGCCGAACATGCTCCGCAACATCGAAAGCCCCCTGTTGCCGCTGCTGCTGCTGCCGCCACCCTCGCTGAAAAGCGTGTTCAGCAAATCGGCCATCTGCACGGGGTCCATGTTGCGCAGCTCAATGATTCTGGGCTTGACGGCCTCGACATCCAGCGGAACGTCCCACTCGGTGATCCGCTTCTTGATCTCTTCGAGATTCTCCGGCGAGGCAATCACCGTTAGTTCCTTAAGCGACGGGTATGCAACGACTTTTACCATCTCGGAGGATTGCGACGAGCTGCTGCGCCCTCGGGAGTAAGGATTATATCCGCCAAAAAACCCGAAGCTGCTGCTGCGGCTGCCCGTCCCCTCCTGATAGAGCTCGTCCAGCTTTTCCTTAACCATGTCCGGGTCGGCGTGTTTAAGCTTGATGTGAACGGTCTCGAACTGTCCCGGAGGAACGTCCACTTCGGCAATCATCTTCTTGACGATTTCCCGCAAATCCTTCCTGCCGAAAACAATGACTTGCTTTGTCTCGGTTAGCGGCTGCAGAAGAATACTCGGCAGGAACTCCGTCCCCGGCAAATCCCGGAATCCTTCCCCGATGCTGTTTTCCACTTCCCGCGGGTCGGCATACCGGAGCTGGATCACCTCGTACTCCGACTCGACCGGCTCTTCTTTGTCGAGCTTAGTGACCCACTCCCTGATTTGCTTCAAGTCTTCCGCCGATGCTTTGACAATGATCCACTTGCGTCTTGGCTCAGGGATAAGAATGATCGGCCCCTTGGTTGTTCCGACGACAACGGACGTAGCCGTCGCGGTTTTTGAGTCAGGCCTCTTGGCGGTGCTGCCGGAGGACGATGTTTTGGAGGAGCTTGAATCGCGGTTCTGCTCGCGTGACTCCGGTCTCGACCCGCTGAACCCAAACGGACTCCGGCCGGACTCCCGGCTCGACCTCCGGGTGGCCATCCCCTGCGTCTCGCCCAGCAGAATATTCAACATCTGAACAATTTCCGAAGGATCGCCGAAACGAACCTCAATAATGTCCGTCACGGCCTGCTCGGCGCCGGGCACGTCAAATTGCTGGACAATCCGCTCAAGACGCATGAGATTACCAACCGTATCGATCACCATCAATGTGCCGGAGGCTTCGTCCACACTGACATAGCCGTGCTCGCCGATCAGCGGCTGGATGATCGTGCCCATCTCGGAGGGGCTGTAGCTGGTCATTTGGAAAAACTTCTGGACAATCTGCTCCTTGTTTTCAATCAGCGCAAGCGGCTCGTTGGCCGCTATTGTAGCAATCCGGCCGAGCTTCGCGTCCGCGATCGGCTCGAGGAAAATCTCGCCGTCGGTTTCTTTGGCAATGTAGCCTTTCAGACGCAGCGCGCTGTAAATCACGGCAATGGCCCTGCTCCTGGGCAGTCTGTTCGGCGCATAGATGGTCACTCTCTGCTTCAGCGCCTCATCGGTCGGGATGATCACCTTGCCCGTCCACGCGGCAAGTTTCTCGATGATACTCTTCATCTCCACGCTTTTGAGGTTCACGAACTCCATCGGCGCGTTCGGCTCAGAAGGCGCATTCGGCTCAGAAAGCCGGCCCGGCCCGGCGGCAACCGCTCGTCCGGGCTCGTTACTGTCGGGCGGTCTTGGCGGCTGATCGGGGGCGAAGCTGACCATCGGCTCATTTGCGTCGCCCGGCTTTGGCGCCTCGGCGGGCTTGTTGGGCTCAGCCGCGACTTCGACCTGGCCCGGCTTCGGGGGTTGATCGGACACCGGCACCGGCGGGTAAAAACCCACACGCCAGACAATCAGAACCGCTGCAAGGCCGACGATTATTGATATGACTGATTTTGACCGTTCCATTTTACTCACCTCAATTTAAGTCTGACTGTCTTATTGTTGCTCGCCATTCGACGCGCCGCCCGGCGACCGTCTGCCACCTTCACCGCTCCCCAAGCCCCGGTCGCCGCCGAATCCCCTGGGCGCAAAACCATATTTTTCACGCATTTGAGCCTGAGCCTCCTGCCTCTCCTGCTCGGACATGCTTTCCCACCGGGCCCGCAGGTCCTCCATATCCGCTCTCATCTTCTCGCGGTCCTCTTCCGAAAGCTGAGGCATGCCTTCTCCTCGCCGCCTGCCTCCAGCTCGATCGCGCATTTGAGCCATGGCCTGTTGTTTTTCTTCCTCGGACATGTTCTCAAAGCGCTCTTTCATCCCCGCCATTCTGTCGCCTCCGAATCCCGGCCCTCCGGGGGAAGGCATTCCCTCGGGTGCCCCAGGCGGGCCAGCGGGAGCAGGCGCCGGCCCCTCTGCGAGGCCCTGCGCGGCAGGCTCGGCGGCGAGTTTTTGGATCTCGGCCGTTACCTGTGGCTCCACGGCGGCACTACGGAATCTGTACTCTCTGACGCAAACACCCAGACCATAAGCACCCACCAGCACGATAGCACAGACCAAAACAAACACCATTGTCATTCCTGACCGTTTCATGTTATTCACCTCATTTCAAAATCCTGTTACCGTCTGCCGCCCCGGTCGCCGCCCGGACCTCTGTCGCCGAAACCCCGGTCGCCGCCCGGGCCGCCTCGGCCACCAGAGCCAAAACGTTCGGCTCGGTCACGCATTTCAGCCCTAAATCTCTCCCGCTCTGCTTCGGACATATTCTCAAATCGTTCTCTCATCGCCATGAAGTCTCCTCCGGGCCCCATCATCATTCTGCCCCCAAAGCCGGGTCCCCCTTCAATGTTCACGGTGACGGCCTCAGCGCCTCCTTCTTTGCGCTCGCCGGTCGCTTCACCCTGTTTGGTTAACCCCGATTCCGGCCCTCTTGCGCCGGGCTTTGGAGCTTCGGCAAGCACAGCCTGCATCGGATAGAAGATTTTTTCCTTGCTGTCCCATTCGGTTGTCACGGAAGTCGGGCCGATGGCCGTAATCTTCGCATCGCCCACTCTGTCGCCGGCCTTGTACCACCGGTCATTGATGAGCACCTCGTCGCCGAATATAGCGAACACATCTTTGATCGGGTGCTCCTTCGGCGGAGGCGGCGAGAACAAATTGTTCTTCTTCAGATTATCCGCAATCGGCCGGGACTTGGCTAATTGGGCTTCCAGAAGCTTCGAATCTGACTCGCTTTGCGCGACGGCTCGCTTGACCACGCTCTGAGCCCTGGCCGAAGCGACAAAAAAACCTGTCACCTTCACCAGGATCAGGACGCCGCAGAGTACGGCCACCCCGAGCAGCACGGCCGGCACAAGCTCCTTCCGGCTTCTGAGATTCTCCTTCAGATAATTGAGGTTCATAGTTCAGACTCCTATTTGGCAAAGGTCGATACCGTAAAATCCAGCTCCACGTCTTCCCGCCTCTTCGGATCGACTTTTATGCGGAATTCCTCAATGCCCACCAGATACGGATTCTCATTCAGTCTGGCCAGGAAATCCAGCGCCTGTGAAAATCTGCACGTGGCATTGCACTTGACCAGCAGCAGCTTGTATCCGGCCTGCGACGACTTCTTGGCCGGCTGAAGCTGCAGGGGCTTGTTTCTGATGCCGGCTCTCTGTAATTGCTCACTCAGCTTGTCTCTGAACAGAAACTTCTGCTCATCCTCGGCCTGCGGCATCTCGAATACGGGTACGATAGACATCAGGCCCGCCTGTTTGGCCTTGTCCACGTCGATCGCATTCAATTTGTTATCCAGCGCACTCTTTTTTTCTTTGGCCAGGGTCCAGCGATTCTGAAACTTCGAGCCAAAGACGAATACAAGAATGGCCGCCGCACCCACGGCCCCATACTTTAACGCTCGTATATCTTTTTCCTTTAACTTCATGGTCATCGCCTCACCGGCTCTCAGCCCTTTGCTTTCGTCGTTGTTTTCTTGGTAAAGTTCTTATAGTGAAAAGTCATGGTAAACGTAATTCTCCCGCCCTTGGAGTCCACGTTGGAGGTGGGGGGGTTCACCTTCTCTACAGCCTTATTTTTTTGCAGGGTTTTCTCGAATCGGCTCAAATCCTCATTACTGGCGGCCTGCCCCGTAACGCTCACCGGCTGGCCTTTCTTGAAATACAGGCTGTTCAACGTAATCCCTCTGCCGCCGCTGTCGTTGACCACTTTCAATAGCTCCAGCAAATCCGGCCTTTCCCGTGCGACGGTTTTGATCATCTCCTGCTTCTTCAGAAGCAAATCCATATCGACGTCCGAAATAGACGCTTTCAGACGCTTTTCTATTGCAGACGGGCTGGCCAAATCAACCGCGTATGACACAAGAGTCAGCAAGACCAGCATCACCGCCGCTGCGGCACACGCCACCTTCGGGGAATACAGCCAGTGTTTCTTTTCCTCTTTGGCCGTCGGATTGTACAGATGCTCGAAGAGATTCAACTCGTCTTCCCGGGCCTCAAGCGCCAGCAGGGCCAAACCTATCGCCGTCCGATAATCATAGAGGCCCTCGGCCCCGAGCTGACCTCCTGGCGCTAATCTCTTGAGATCGGGCAAAGCCGCCCGAGCATTCAATCGTGCCAGCCTGAGCGCCGAAACGATGCTCACGTGGACGGCCCGGCCGTCGGAGAGCACAAGTATTGGCATGTCCGCCTGTCCGGCGCACCCAAACAGCTCCAACACGCTTGTTATATCGTGCGTGAATCTTTCAATCGCTTCGCTTTGCTCCCCATCGCCCGGAGCGGCAAAATCCCCGGTACCCACGTCCAGAACCACGGTATTGCTCAGACGCCCGTCTTCGATCAGACAAACATGCGTGTTGCGCTCGGCCGCACTGAGCACGACCGCCTTGTTTTCGGCGCCGGCAAAGACCATTTTCCACGCCTCGACTATCCCCTCGCAGTCCAGAAGTATCTTCGCCGGCCTCAGAGGCTGCACGTTCTCGACAAAGGCCCGCAGATGCTCTTTTCTTGCCACCGCCATTGTAACGCTTGTCTGGTCGTCCTGCACGCGGCCGGCCCGCCAGGCTATCTCCATCTGCTCGGCTGACAGTGGCAGCCGCGTCTCGGCCTGTAACGCGACAATCGATGCAATTTCTTTTTGTCCGACCGCCGGCACCATCGTACGATGAAAAACCGTCCCGACCGAGTTGAAGCCAACCACAACCATTCTGTCGCCCTCGGCATCGGGCACGGTCGCCCCGACGGGCAACCCGCACTCGGCGGCAAACGCCTTCCAGTCCGCAGCCTGCCCTTCACTGCTTCGGGTCCAGAGAAGATCGAAAGCGCCGTTGTCCCTTCGAATCTCCACGCTCTTGAGCTTGTTGTCCTCTTTGACAATCGCAACAACAGACGGTCCCGTCCGGGTTTGTGTTCTGTCATCATTCATATCGTTCAGTTTTCACTCCACAGGCAAACGCACGCCTTTGAAACAGTCAACAAACTATAATAGCAAATCAGTTCGTTCCTTCCTGATACCAGAAGAGTATCTTGCAGGGCGTCGAGCTCCTGTCCACGACCGCTTCGGTGTACAGCGTCGTTCCATCAGAGCCGTTTCGGTCGGCCGTCGCGGTACAGCGAATCGTAAAAACGTTCGAGCTGGTCGTAAGGTAATTCTGAATTTGCCCGAGAACGTCGCTGCTGACGCCTCCGGCCTGGCTCAGCTCGGAGACGTTCTGTATTCCTTCCGTCAGAGTTTCCCGATAGGATATGATAGCCTGGGCGATACGTTCGGCGTCATCCCCGCCGCCAAGCAGAGCGGCCAGAACGATGTCCGAGGCCGTATTGACGTTGATCTTCGCGGATGCTTGCGTCGTGCTTGTGGAGGTTGTCTGTCCGGAGCTTGTGGACGTCTGACTTGAGCCGCCGGAGGTCTGGTTTGAACCACCTGAGGTCTGGCTGGATCCGCCGGAGGCCTGGTTTGAGCTACCTGAGGTCTGGTTCGAGCTACCGGAGGTCTGGTTCGAGCTACCGGAGGTTCGATTTGAACTGCCGGAAGTCTGCCCCGTCTGCCCGGAACTGCCGGACGTTTGGTTTGAGCTGCCGGAAGTCTGGTTCGAACCACCCGACGTCTGGCCCGAGCTGTTAGTGCTCTGGTTTGAGCTGCCGGAGGTTTGTCCCGATGTTCCGGTGGTCTGCCCCGAGGTGCTTTGCGAGCCGCTGGAAGTATAGCACGTCAGATACGCCGCCCATCCGAGGTCCAGCACGCCATCACCGTCATCCGCCGGCAGACTGAGCTCGCCGTCGTTCTCATTATAATCCAGCCGCCCGTTCAGGTTCGCATCCTCCCCGTAGAAAAGCTCCTCGGTGACGTCCTTGACCAGGAGCAGCTCACGGATCGTCTTGAAAGGCCCATTCCTCGCCATGTATCTGTACGGCAGACTCTCATAGTATCCGCTTTCAACGCCCGCGCCGCTCGGCGTATCGTCGGTGTCGCGCCAGTCGATGATGGCGTCGGCAATTTCTTCCACCATATAAGGCAAGCCCAAAAGCTGGTCTTTCGTGGCGGTGTTTACGTTCAACTTGCTCGCCTCGTCTATAACCTGTACGCTGAACCAGCACCGATTCAGCGGGACGTCGTTGAAGTCCTCGTCGTTGTCACTCCAGAGGTCCAGCAGACTGTCGGTTTGGGTTTCGGTCGCGTCCTCCTTCAGCACCGCCATCGCCTTCTCTATCCCCGCTCGCGCGGCCCATTTGCAGCGCACCGCTTCCGTCCGGGCGAGGCAGACTTTCATATCCAGGCGGCTCTTGCGCCCAAGCACCGCCGCCATCACGGTCAGCAACACAGCTGTCCATAGCACGGCGATAATCACAAGCCCTTTCCTTCTTTCGTTGGCTGCCGCTTTCATCATTTCACTCGGACCGTGCGATTTTTTTGCGTACGTTTTCACTCGGTTGTCCCGGTACTCGTCTCGGTCGTGGTGGTCTGCTCCGTCGTGCCAAGCGCCGTAATATCGCCGCCCTGGGCCCGGCTCAGGCTGACTATAAAAGACTCCGCGGCCGGATTACTTCGGCCAGGCTGCTTAGCGGCGATAGTCACTGAAATCAGCTCAGGCAGAGACTGCATCTCCTCGGGCCACTCATAGTTCCATTGTTCCCCGTCAAAATACTGCACCTCAAAAAGCGCGATATCTTCGGCGATCACCGTCAGGACGCCGCCCGGCTCAAGGTCCTTGCTGGGATTGGGCCACAGCCGCCTCATCAGCATCGTGCTTTCCTCCTCCTGGGTCAGGAAGTACTCCACCTCATAGATATCGCCTTCCGGCTGGTCCGCCCGGGCCTTCGTGCGGCCCGTCGTGTAAAAAACCAGATAACTGGTGCTCACGTCGCTATCCAGCGACTCCACGGTCCCGATAAGCCTGGTGTTGTCAATGGTGTCGTCCCGGTAGAAATTCTGAAGATCCCGGGCCACCAGGTTCGCGGCAAACCGGACTTCCGCCGCCGCGTTGATGTACTGGTCGACCGTCTCGTTGCTGGCCGACAACGTCCGGATCGCGCCGGCCGCCACCAGCGCAATAAAAACGGCGATCGTCGAGGCGACCAGCACTTCCACCAACGTAAATCCGGTTCTTCTCAAACGCATATTCTCTTACCCGCTCTGCGCGGTTGCGGTACTCGTACCGGTGGTATCCGTTGTCTGAGTTGTTCCGTCGAACATCGTATCGGCAACAAAATTGTAAGGGTGACCGGCCTCCGCCCAGGTAACCGTAATGGTTACCAGATACAGATTGTCAATTTCCTGGTATTCCGTTGCAACTTCCCAGTGATACGAATCTCCTGACTCGTCGAAGTCGCCATCCAACCCGCCCATTTCGACGAGCGAATCAATGCCGACGTATTCAATCAGACTAAGCTGCTTGTCGGCCAGCGACGCCGCCGCCTCATAGCGCCGGTTGAGCCGTGTCCCCACCAGCGATCGCGTTCCTATGGTTCCGGCTATCATGACCACGCCGCAGAGGATAATGCTTGCGGCGATAACCTCCACCAGGGTGAAACCTCTTGCGTTTTTCCGGATCCGTGTCATTGTTGTGCGTCCAAATCGGTCGTCGTGGTCTTCACGTTTTCAGCCGTGCCGAAAATCATCTTTGCCCTGCCCGTGGCGGCGCTGATACTTATCGTGTAATGCGTCTTGTCGTTGCCGATCTGCACAACCGCGGCCTGGGCCGTGCCGTTCGGCGAAAAAGCAATGGTTTGCTGTTCCTCACTCGACTCCGTATCCCAGAGGCCCGGCATAACCTCGACGGCCTCGAACTTGACGTCGCCTTCGAACTGCACCGGTCTGCAATACAAATCCCTCACGGTCTCCAGAGCCATCTGCTGGCCCGCCTCGTCCCAGCGCAGCGTTGTCAGTAAAAACGCCTGATTGGTCAGGTCCAGCTCCATCGTGTACTGGGTCTGCCGCTCCATCGCCATAATCCTCGCGTACTGGGCCGTCAGCATAAAATCCAGGGCCGCCTTCTTGACCTGGACGCTCCGGAACGTTCCGACGTAGAGCCCCGTCCCCGCTCCGGTGATCAGGCTGATGATAAGGACCACCAGCAACAATTCCGGGATGGTAAAACCCCGTCGCTTCATTTTGGCCTTCTCGTTCACGTTTCACGTTTTGCAGGCGGTCGCCCGGAAGCGGGCTACTCATTAACGATATCCGCGTTGTCGCCCTCGCCGCCCTCCGCGCTGTCGGCGCCCAGGCTTACCAAATCGAAGCTGCCCACGTTATATTCGCCTTCGGCGAGGTAGATGTACGGATTGTTCCACAGGTCCGCCATATCGCTGACCTTCAGATACGGGCCGTTCCATTTGCCCTCTTCCATGTCCGCCGGCGGCGTAATCAGCGCCTCAAGACCCTCGGAATCATCGGGGTTTCGTCCGCAGTCGATGAAAAAGCGGCCGATCGCATTTTCGATAATGGCCATCTTCGCCCTTGTCAATTTGGCCTTCGTCGTGCCGATATTGCTGAGCATCCTCGGTGCGACAAACGCTGCAAGCATCGATATAATCAAGACGACGACGAGCAGCTCGACCAGCGTAAACGCCTTCCTGTACCTGTTATTCCGCTTCATTCTGTCACCTCTAAAATTCAGTATCCTGCGAATCGCATCTTATGAGTCCTGCGGGAAATTCGTCATTAAAATACTCCGGTGCCAAGCTGCATCATAACGATGGGCAGCAGGGTGGCCGCTATGATAAAACCAATCACCAGCGCCAACAGCAGTATCAGCAGGGCCGGGAAAATCGACATAAACCGGTTGATCGCAGAGTCCGCTTCGGCGTCGAACGTATCGGCCGCGTTGAGCAGCAATTCATCGAGCTTTCCCGTCTGCTCACCCACCGAGACAATTTGCACCAGCAGCGGCGGGAAATAACCCGACGCCTCCAACGGCTCGGCCACCGGCTCGCCCCGCTTGACCTTTTCCGCTACAACGTCGATCTCGGCGCCCAACAACTCGTTTCCCAGCGTGTCACGAACAACCTTCAGGGCCTCCAGGATGGTCACGCCTCCCATCGTCAGGGCCCCGAGCGTTCGTGCAAACCGGCCGACCGCGATGGTTCGCAGAACCGAGCCCAAGACCGGGATGCGCAGCTTGAACGTATCGTACTTCAGACGGCCCGCGCTCTTGGTCCACGTCCGCAGGTAATAGAAGCCCGCGATAATCGCGGCCAGAACAATCCATCCAAAAAAGGTCGTAAACAGGCCTTTCAACATCGCGCTGACGGCCATCAAGATCCGCGTCGGCAGCGGCAGCACGGACAGGTCGGACCCCAGAGAGCCTATGATCTTCGGCAGAATCACCGTCATCACTATGGTCACCGAGACCAGTCCTAACAGCAGAACAAAAATGGGATACGCCGAGGCGTTTTTCATATTCGTTTTGATCTTCTCTTCCCGCAACAGCATTTCCGACAATTGTAAAGACGTCTGTTCGAGGATTCCGCCGGTCTCACCGACCCGGATCATCGAAATATACAACGGGCTAAAGACGTTCCCGTGATGGGCCATCGCCTCCGACAGCGCCTGGCCCGAGCTGACGGCATGGACAAGGTCCGTGAGCAGCTCTTTTGTCGCGGGCTTGCGCTGCTGCCTGCGGATGAGCTCCAGCCCGCTGAGCAACGGAAGTCCCGCCCGCAACGCGGTGCTCAGTTGCGTGGTCATGGCCAGCACCTCTTTGCCGCTGACGTGGCCGGACCAGAACCGCAACGCCTGACGGATATCCACGGCGGCTTTTGCCGCGGTGCTCTGCGGCAGGGACGCCTCGGTCAATTCCGTGACGAAATGCCCTTCGTCGCTCAGGACGGCCACGGCCGCTCGGCGATCAGCCGCCTCGATAGTGCCGGCCACGTGCCCGCCGCCGCGATCCACCGCTTTGTAGGAAAAATTACCCACTTTTGGTCACTCACCTTTCGTATCCGAATCTCCGGATCGAGATTCCGCTTGGCACGTTACTCCTCTTCGCCGATACTCTTGGCCACTCTGAAGATTTCATCGGGAGTCGTAACCCCCTCCAGGACCTTGGTGAGACCATCGTGTACCATGCTGACGTGATCCGCCGGGGCGGCCTTAATGATCTGTTCGGTCGTCGGCTTAGTAGCGATCAGCTCCCTCATCGCGCCGCCTATCCTGAGCATCTCGTAGATTCCCGTCCGTCCGGCCATTCCGGTCTGGGCGCAGTCGGTGCAGCCGCGGCCGTGATAAAACGGCGTGTCCGGCCGAATATCCATGGTGCCGTTCAGGCTCTTGACGAGATTGGCGTCCGGCGTGTACGGCTCTTTGCACTTCGGGCAAATCTTGCGGATCAGTCTCTGAGCCAGCACCCCTTCGAGCGAGCTGGCCAGCAGGAACGGCTCAACGCCCATGTCAATCAATCGCGTCACCGCTCCGGCCGCGTCGTTCGTATGCAACGGCGAGAAGACAAGGTGGCCCGTCAAAGCCGCGCGGATAGAAATATCGGCCGTTTCCCGGTCGCGGATCTCGCCGACCATCACGATGTCCGGGTCATGCCGCAGGATGTGCCGCAGGCCCGTCGCAAACGTCAGCCCCCGTTTCGGATTGACCGGCATCTGGTTGATGCCCTCAAGCTGATACTCGACGGGGTCTTCAATCGTAATCATCTTGACCGCCGGGGAATAGATCTTGTTCAGCGCGGCGTACAGCGTCGTGGTTTTGCCGCACCCGGTGGGCCCGGTCACCAGCACGATCCCGTGCGTGGCCCGCAGGCACCGGCTGAAGCTCTCCAGGGTCTGCTCGTTCATCCCCAGGTCGCTAAGCTGCATCAGCGAGGCCCTGCGGTCCAGGATTCTCAGCTCGATCGACTCGCCATAGACGGTCGGAACGGTCGAGACGCGAAGATCGACCCGGCCGTTCTTGGCGGAAAACTCGATATGCCCGTCCTGAGGCACGAATCGTTCCGCGATATTCATGCTGGCCATAATCTTCAGACGCGAAAGAATCGCCGCCTGGAGCCGCTTCGAAGAAGGGGTCCGCTCGACAAGCATACCGTCAATTCGGTACTTGATCTTGACCTCATGCTCGAACGGCTCGATGTGAATATCGCTGGCGCGGGCCTCAATCGCTTCGAAAATGATCAAATTCACCAGGTTAACCAGAGACGGCTCGCGGGCCATTTCGCTGAGCTTCGCCGGCGAGTAATCTCCGTTCTCCAGGCCCTCCATTTCCGCCTTCGCGTCGGCGGGAACAAGGTCGTCCATCATCCTGGCCGCCTTGCTGCCGTAGAACTTCATGATGGCGTTTTCGATCTCCTTCGGGTCGGCGTAATATCGTCGCACGGAAAGGCCGGTCACCAGCCGCAAATCCTCCAGGGCCTGCGGCTGAAACGGGTCCGTCATCGCAACGATCAGGCGCCCGTTCTCCCGCCGCAGCGGCAGAATGTTGTACCGGCTCACTAACTCCGCGGGAACCAGGTTGACGATTTCGCCGCTGATCGAGATATCGTCCAAATCGGCCTTCTCGATCCCCGCCTGCAGCGAGAGGGCCTCGTTCAGTTGAGCCTGAGTCACGTACCCCAGGCTGACTAAGATATCGCCCAGACGGCGATGCTCGATCTTCTGCTCCGCAAGGGCGAATTCAAGGTTGGCAGGGTCCAAATACGCCTTCTCGCAAAGCAGCTCGCCCAACCTTTTCTTTTTGTTGCCGTTTGTCTGCAAATCTGTTTCTCCAGTGCGCAGGACGCCTCGCATTGTTGATTCCATATTCAAATCGTCCCAAACCCCTCAAGTATATGAAAAAAGGTAACTTATATCAAGCCGCATCTTCGAGTAAAAGAGCTTAAAGGCTACAGGGCAAAAGGCGGCTTACACCTTATGCCCTTATGACCTTACACCTCGGCAGCGATTTCGCACATAACCTACAACTACCCCCCACAGACGCTTGAGAATGCCGCTTTGTTACAAGAAAATGCTTTTTCAGTACAAATCCCACGGTTTGCCCCCCCAAAGCCCCCCGCGCCACAGCACTTCCACTTTTCTCGGCCCTTACCCAGAATTCCCCCCAAATGCCACCGAGATCACAGAGAACACAGAGGAATAAACCTCAAATCGGAAACCTGTCCTGAGCAAGGTCGAATGGATCGGAAATCGCAAATTGGCTCGTCTTGCCCCACCATACAAAACCGTCACCCCGAGCGCAGCCGAGGGGTCTGTCAAAACAGATTCCTCCGCCTCATCCACTAATTAGCCGAACAATTTCGTTAATCGTGCATAACCGATGGAAAAGCTAACGTAATTCTCCCTGTCGGTCGCCCTCAGCCAGTCTGCTTCTTCCGCTCCTCAAATTTCTCCAAGATATAGAAAGAAAATGCCCATAGTATGTGCATGCAGACTCTGGCCGTACTCTGTTCTGAAATACCTGGATGAGAACCTTCCTCGCTAAAATAGCCATAGATCCCATCTACAAGCTTCTGCTTTTCTCCCGCGTCAAAAAAACCGCATTGCTGCAAATACTCTCTAATCTTTACAGGTTTGGCTAAAATAGGAGATTCGTTGTTGCATTTTGCAATTGTCTTTGCGACGTCTTCCAGCAACTGCTCCACGAAATTCCTCGCGTGAGCAATCGAAGAGTCCCACTTTTCTTGTTTGAACAAATCAATATTTTCTGCCAAGTGGTGGCTCAAAGTATCTATGTCAAGGTATTCGGAGTTTCTGCTAATGAGCATCTCCAAAGCCGAACGATTTTCTTTGGCTACGGGTACATCTTCCGCTATTGAGTCATTTTCGACAACAAAGCCATCTTTTACCAAAGCACTCTTGAGCTTGGCATGGGAATCACGATTTAATTTCGGAAGGGCCTCTAAGAGGATTTTTAGCAGTAGACCTTCTTGTTCCTTTTCGTCGAGGACTTTGAATAGTCTGTTAAGGATAATTCTTTTGGAAGCACCGTAAATTAGTTCGTCTGGTATTTCAATATTGTATCGAAGAAATGTCTCAATCTCAGGCTGAGACCAGTGCATCAAACACTCTATCGCGATACCAACTGTTTTTCTGCTCAAAGTTGCCATAGTGGAAGACTCGGGACAGCCATGAATGGCCCTATTAAATCCTATCCGTAGTACTGCATACGCCATACAAGTTCATTTTCAGCTTCAACCTCCTTTTTCTAAGCATGTCTAACTGATGATGAGTTAAGCTTAAGATAGCAGATGTCCTTAATTACTCCTGCTCTACACATTGAATATCCCTGACTCACGAGCAGTTGTCCACTGCTCTCGCTCTTGGCCCAATGAATAATCCTCTTGTGCTCGCTCACGAATCAGCGTTTCTGGTAGTCCAATCCACTTAAGCAGAATGACCGAAAACATTGTTCGCAACTTCACCGTTGCCCAGTAAATATCTTTGCCTTGAAGAATCGGATACGAATCCGTTGAATAGTGTGTCAAATAGTTCCTTGTATCAACGACACCTCCGACGAACGCTTTGGCATCTTTGCAGAACAGCTCGACCGTCTCTGGTTGAAGCGTTTCGACAAGTCGTCGGAGTCTCATCCTCAGACTGTATTCGTTTGCGTACTCAAGCTTTCTGATGATAGCCGACCGAAGTTCTTTGTCAATGTCGGTTGGGATCGCGGATTCAATACGAGGTTGAGTTTCGCCGTATTCTTTGGGATCGATGTATGTTTGTTGTTCGTCTGCTCGTGTGTAGACCTCCAAGACTTGCACCATCGGCAGAAATCGCGACTCTAAGAATGCCCCAGGTTCGCGCAGTGACGAGAAAAACAGATTCACGGCATGTCGGATCATGTCGCGTTTTGTCAGCCATACGGATAGAATATTAGAGAAATGGTCTTCAATATCTGGGTAACGAAATAGAAAGTCGCTTGGTCCGTAGTCTTCCTTTTGATTGATATTGTGACGATTGTAGTAGAGCAACGAACCATCAGAGTCTTTGTCTGCGTACAACCATTCTCTTTCGGTCTGCATCGGTTTTCCGGCAAGCAACGTGAGCAGTTGCTGCAACACACCGACAACGTCGGCATACCACTGGAGTGGCTGAGGTTCCGAAGGCTGAACAAAGACGTTAGACTGATGAACTATCTCATAGCGATTCATCGGAGGCATACTGCTCCCGCAAGTTGAAGACTTGATCTGCAGAAGATTGAACGGAGCGGGAAGTTCATATTCTCTTATTTTCGGTCTGACATATTGCGTGTTCCATCCGTCCGCTGTGTGGTCAGAGTGTTTAAAGGGAGAATCAGCCAACCATCCCTCTAAGTTGCGAAGCTGTATCCGGCACTTCGCATACCGTTGGTGTTGCAAGTTCTGTAGGTGCTTTCCAATGAGTACGGCGTGAACACGTAGTGCGGAGGAGTTCATTTCGGCTGGTTTAGTTGACCAGAAATCTCGTTCTGAGGAACGCCATGAAGTATAGAACGCTTTGAATGCTGTGATTGGCTTGAGGGAGAAAGACTCGCCATGAATCACATCAACCTCTAGCTCTTCGGGTCTGTGGTCAAACGGCGTGTTGCCCTCGGTTTTGTGGAACGCACCAAACAGGCGAAGCGTGAGATCGCCGGCGTCGTAGCGCAGTTCTCCTGCTACTCTGTCAGTTTTACCAGGGAGCCACCAATGGCCAGGCACAGTAAAAGAGTCGTATTGAGAATATTCTTTATCAGCCATTCGTCCTGCCTATTTTTGTCATCGCATAGGGATTCAGCGTAGTTTGAATAATTGAATGCCCATCACATTTTCTTCACAAGACTCATTTACCGGCACAAAAAAGCCCAAGCGCTGCTTGCGTCTTTCATCGCTCGCTCAAGGTTGTTATTCCATATTATACCCGTTGTCGCAGACCACAACAAACGCAATTCGGCCCTTCTATTTATCAAGGCGTATCTCACCGGGTAAATGTGGATGACTTTCCATGGTTGTCTGCGAATGCTTCTTTATCTCTTTGAGCCGCCTATGCAATAGTCACAATTATCATAGCCGTCGGCGTGAGCTGTCTGGAGAGAATCGTATGGCTTTGCATGTCCAGCCCGGATTATTTCATCGATTTGGCACTGTTTTTCTTCTTTGTCGAGGTCATGTACCTCCTTTTTGCTTGGGTTCGTATTCGCACAATACTTTGCGCCATAAAGTGGATGTCCTGGTCGGCGTGCCATTTTAAAACTCCTTTCAATAAGTGTCCGTAAAATGTCCGCTTTGTTTTTCTCTGGGAAACTTATCCACACAGTGAAAACTCACGTCTTTACTTCCGCCTTTTGTCGCTCGCTCAAGGTTGCTGAGTCACATTATATCTGTCCTTCCAGCCAAGAACAAACACATTCGGCCCTTCTATTTATAAAGGCGTATCTCAGGGGGTTCACCCGGTGAGATAACTTATGCCATTCCAAATCTATATAAGAGGCGTATCTCACGGGCTAAATGTGGATGCCTTTTTTGTGATTTTTTGAAAAAATTTTCGTCTATTTTCGTATGTCGTTACGAGAAAAGAACTTACGAAGCAAGAAATTGGCAATGGTGGGGCGAGCCACCACCCTACAAGACTGTTAATATAGGAAAGGTGTATGGCCTATGCCGGACCTGTGGTGGCCAGGAGCATTGTCTATCCCGCATCTTTTACCAGGAATTCAGGATTCCTTCGTGCCTAAGTTTCGACAGGATAACAGGATAACAGAGAGAATACAGAGCAAAGGCGAGGGGCGACAGACGAGGCACGAGGGACGTGGGGTAATTCGTCCGTCCTCCGTCATCTGTCTTCCGTCATCCGTTACTGTTCATTCGTGGTTAATCTTAAACCATTTTCAGGCTGTTGGTGGGGCAAGCCGCCACCCTACAAATCATCGTGTCTTTTCGTGCCCTTCGTGGTTAAGTCTTGACAGGATAAAGGGATAATGAACGATCTAATCCTTGTAAATCCGTGTCAATCCTGTCCAAGTAAGTTGACTATTGACTGTGTCTTTGTGCCTTAGAGCCTTCGTGGCTAATTAGACGTCCAGGGTCGATTTGCCTTTGGGCAGGTCGAAGCAGACTGTTGCCTCCTTGCCGTCGGCGTGCCACGTGTTGCTTTGCAGTTGCAGCGGGGCGGCCACGCGGCGAAGCTCGACGGGCGTCCCGGCCGCGGTTAGCTTCGGCGCGGTCGAACCTGCGCCGGCAACTCGCACGGTAAAGCGCGTCGTGGCGAATGGAGCGCTGAATGTAACCTGCCGGCCTTGTTTCTCGATGCTGGTCAGCTCTTTGGCGGCCCAATAGCGGGCTATTTCACACTGTTTCATCCAGAGCAGGTTATCGTACCGGGCGTGCAGCCGCTTGACGACTTCCTTGAAGATATTGAAGCCGACTTCCTGGCCGTTGAAATAGACGCCGGGCCAGTGGCAGACGAGGATCGCCGGCTCGCCCTTGTCGATGACCTCCGGCAGCCGGCCGCCCTTGAGGTCCTCGGTGATGTGCTTATCGGCCGAGCCGGCCTCCAGCCCGTCCCAGCCGCCGAACCAGTCGCCGGTGCAGCCGATGATCGAGACGACACATTTGGGGTCATCGCCGTCGAGGCCGGAGGCGTATTGAACGAGCGGGGCGACGCTATGCTCGTCGGTGAACAGGTCGCGGAAATAGTGCGGAATCTCGGCCTTGAACACATCGCGGCACGATTGGAGCGTGGCCAGGGCGAGATTCTCGCGGTTCCGGCTGCCGAAGCCGCCGGGCGTGGTAATGCCTTCGCATTCGAGACCGACGTTCTTGAGGATTCGCAGGGCGTAGGCCATATAGCCGGCCAGCTCGTCGGCGGATTTGTCCTGGCTCCAGCCGTCGTTTTCGATGTAGTAGCCGGTCTTTTCGGGATAGGGCCGGCCGGTCTTGAGGTCGATGACCCAAGTGTGGCTGATCATCTCCGGGTGGATGTCCCAGTCGGGCATCATCAGCTCGCGGACGAGCTTGAGGCTGTCGTCCAGGTCCTTCTGCGACCAGCCGGGCAGGCAGCGGTCCAGCCAGCCGACGCAGGCCGGATAGGGCACGATGCTATATTTGCCCTTAACGCCGTGCTCGCGGCACCACTCGCCGAATTTGCGGACGAAGGAATCGGGTATCTCCCGCGGCAGGCTGCGCCAGTCCTGCAGATAGCGGTCCGGCCAAGCGGTCGCGAAGTGCGGGATGCCGAAATGCGCCATGTTCACCAGGCAGGTCGAGTCGTCGATAATCAGGCTGACCGGCACGCGGTTCTGAGGGTTGAGCACGGCCACGCCGGCCGCCTGCGTGGGCCGCTCACCCTTTGGCTGCGCCATTGCGGGTATGCTGTACAGGGCCGAACGAGCGCCAACTGCCGCCATCGCCGCGATTTTCATAAAATCACGCCGACTTGTTGTTTTTTGCTTGCGCATGTTCTTTCTCCTAATATAAAACCATTCCAGATTATCCAAGTTTACTCGTTTGATGGCGCCGATGCAATCTTCGGGGCAAGATTTTTCTTTCTGACGCAGAACAAATCTCGTAAATAGGAGTAGCTACTATATAATAGTCGATATGAAAAAGGACAATAGAACGATGAGCAGCAGCGAGATGGACAGAAAGGTCGAGCGGTTTGTGGCGCAATGCCAAGCCAGCGGCCTGAAAGTCACGCCCCAGCGCGTCACCATATATAAAGAGCTGATCAGCACGGACGAACATCCCTCCGCCGAGAGACTATATGAGAAGGTCAGAAAGGTGTTTCCGAACATCTCGCTGGATACCGTGAACAGGACACTGCTGACGCTCAGCGAGATCGGCGCGGCGTCCATTGTCGAAGGTTCGGGCGACCCCAAGCGTTTTGACGGCGGGTCCGGCAGGCACCAGCATTTCAGGTGCGTCGAGTGCAAGAGAATAATTGACTTTCACCACAAGGCGTTTGACGACATCAAAGTACCTGCATCCATCGGCAAAAGGTTCACCGTGCTGAAGACGACTGTTTATCTTGAAGGAATATGCGACGCATGTGAGGCGGCGCGAGCTGGCTGTTAGTTTTGTCACATAGAACCCGTAATTTTACCAGTGGCGTTGGCCATGTAATTGTTCATAATTGGACCGATGTGCACGATTTATTGCGATGGCCCTTGAATGATTGAGAAAGTGAGGATGAATATGGAATTAAAAGGAAGCCAGACCGAGAAGAATTTGTTAACGGCGTTTGCCGGCGAATCGCAGGCGAGAAACAGGTACAGCTACTTCGGCAGCCAGGCCCAAAAGGAAGGATACGTGCAGATAGCCGCGATCTTCGAAGAGACGTCCAACCAGGAAAAAGAGCACGCCAAGCGGGAGTTCAAGTTTCTCCAGGGGGGCGAGGTGGAAATCAGCGCGGCCTTCCCGGCCGGCGTGATCGGCAGCACCGTGGAAAACCTCAAGGCGGCCGCCGCCGGTGAGCATTACGAAACGACCGAGATGTACCCAGGGTTTGCCAAGGTAGCCGAAGAGGAAGGATTCGACGAGATAGCCAAGGTCTTCAGAAGTATCGCGGTGGCGGAAAAACGCCATGAGGACAGATACGTCGCACTGGCTAAGAACATTACCGGCGGAGTCGTTTTCAAAAGTAAGAAGCCGACGCGATGGGTCTGTAGAAACTGCGGCTATGTGCACGAAGGCACCGAGCCCCCCAAGGTATGCCCGGCGTGCGCGCATCCGCAGGCGCATTTCGAGCTGGAAGCAAAGAACTACTAATCGAAGGAAAGGCAAGAACCATGACCAACAGAATAAACAGGAAACTGATAGCGGGCGCCGTCGCGGTCGCGGCGGTTGTCCTGGGCTCTCTGGCGTATTCGCACTGTCAGATCCCGTGCGGGATATACGACGACGAGGCCCGGTTCGGTGCAATAGCCGAGCACATCACGACAATCGAAAAATCCATGAAGGAAATCGAGAGACTCTCGGCTGAGGCTAAACCGAATATGAACCAGATCGTCCGGTGGGTGAGTAACAAGGACCAGCACGCCGACGAGCTCAGCGAAATAGTCACGTACTATTTCATGGCCCAGCGGGTCAAGCCCGCGGCCGAAAGTGACGCGAAGGGCTACAACGATTACGTCAAGAAGCTGACCCTGTTGCATCGCATGCTCATGGACACCATGAAAGCCAAGCAGACGACGGACCTGACTAACGTCGAGCAGCTCAGGTCGTCGCTGGATGAATTCCACAAAGCATACTCCGGCAAAGCCGGATGAAGGGCGGAGACGCTCGCAGAAACGAGGAACACTATGGCCAAGACGAAAAACACTATCACATCCAAAGGCAATCCGCTCACTCTGGCGGGGAGTCTCCCCAAGGTGGGCGACACAGCGCCGGATTTCGAAGTCCTCGGCAACGACCTTTCGGCGGTGACGCTCTCGGCCTTCAAAGGCAAGACGCTTGTTATCTGCTCTGTCCCGTCGCTGGATACGCCGGTTTGCGATACCGAGGTGCGGAAGTTCAACGAGCACGCGACCTCCCTCGGCGACGACGTCTCCGTGCTGGTCATCAGCATGGACCTGCCGTTTGCTCAGAAACGATGGTGCGGGGCGGCGGGCGTGAAAAACGTCCGGACGCTTTCCGACCACCGGGACGCGAAATTCGGTAATGCCTACGGCGTGCTGATCAAAGAGCTGCGACTTCTGGCCCGGGCCGTATTTGTGGTGGACAAAGGCGGCCGTATCCGTTACATACAGGTCGTGGACGAATTATCGCACGAGCCTGATTATGAAGCGGCATTGAAAGCCCTGAAGGAAACGCAGAAATGAGGCAGTTGAAGCCAAACGTCTATGCGGTCGGAGCCATCGACTGGGACGCGAGACTGTTCGACCGGCTGATTCCGCTGCCGGACGGCACAAGCTACAATTCCTACCTGATATGCGCAAGCCAAAAGACGGCATTGCTCGACACGGTCGATCCCGCCAAGACGGATGCCCTGCTGGGCCATCTGGTCGCCGTCGGAGTGGACAAGCTCGATTATATCGTAGCACATCACGCGGAGCAGGACCATTCGGGGTCTCTGCCCGACGTTTTGCTGATCTATCCGGACGCCAAAGTGGTGACCAATCCGAAGTGCAAACAGATGCTGATCGACCTGCTCGGCATCGAGGATGAAAAATTCATCACAGTCGAGGACGGCCAGGAACTGTCTCTGGGCGACAAAACGCTGCGGTTTATCTATACGCCGTGGGTGCACTGGCCGGAGACAATGAGCACGTACGTGCCTGAGGACCGAATCCTGTTCTCCTGCGACTTCTTCGGCTCGCATCTTGCCACGAACAACCTGTTCGTGGATGACGCCGCCGCCGTCTATGAATCGGCCAAGCGGTACTACGCCGAGATCATGATGCCGTTCAGAAAGCAAATCAATAGCAACCTCGCCAAGCTCAGCAACCTGGATATAGAGATGATCGCTCCGAGTCACGGGCCCGTGTACGACAAGCCCGGGTTTATCGTCGATGCTTACAAGGACTGGGCTTCTGACGCCGTCAAGAATGAAGTAGTTGTGGCCTATGTTTCGATGCACGGCAGCACGGCCAAGATGGTGTCGCACTTTGTCGAGGCCCTGACCGAACGAGACATTAAGGTGAAACAGTTCGAGCTTGCGACGGTCGATATCGGCAAGCTCGCGATGGCGCTGGTCGATGCCGCAACGGTGGTGATCGGCTCACCCACGGTGCTGGCCGGGCCACACCCGTGTGCGGCATACGCCGCCTTCATGGCCAATGCTCTGCGGCCCAAGACCCGATTCGCATCGATCATCGGCTCCTACGGCTGGGCCGGCAAAACGGTCGAGCAGTTGACCGGCCTGATGTCTAACCTGAAAGTCCAGATTCTTGAGCCGGTGATGGCCAAAGGTGAGCCGAAGGAGGCCGACTATATCGCCATCGAGCGGCTCGCCGATGACATACTGGCGAAACATAAAGAGGCCGGAATCGCAAACTGAAACTTACTCATTACGAAAGGGATTGAATATGGCTGAGAAACTTGAAATTTACAAATGCGAGGTGTGCGGCAATATCGTCGAGGTCCTCCACGGGGGAGCCGGCGAGCTGGTCTGCTGCGGCGAGCCGATGAAGCTTCTCACAGAAAACACAACCGATGCGTCCAAGGAAAAACACGTCCCCGTCATCGAAAAGATCGACGGCGGCTACAAAGTGAAAGTCGGCTCCGTTCCCCATCCGATGGAAGCAAAGCACTACATCGAATGGATTGAGCTGCTGGCCGACGGCAAGGCGTACAGACAGTTCCTCGATCCCGGAATGCCGCCCGAAGCGACGTTCCTTATCAAGGCGGGTTCCGTCAGCGCACGAGAGCACTGCAACATTCACGGGCTGTGGAAAGGGTAAGCCATGATCAGCAAAAAAATAGAAGAGGCTTTGAATGGACAGGTCAATGCAGAGCTGTACTCGGCGTACTTGTACCTGTCGATGGAGTCCTACTTCAAATCTCTGGATTTGAACGGCTTCGCCAACTGGATGAGAGTCCAAACACAGGAAGAAATGGTGCACGCGATGAAGATTTACGACTTCATCAACGGGCGAGGCGGCAGGATTCTTCTGAAAGCCATCGAGGGGCCGCCGACGCAGTGGGATTCGCCGCGCGCCGTTTTCGAGGCGGCGTACACACACGAGCAGAAAGTGACCGGCCTGATCAATGGCCTGGTGGACCTGGCCATCAAGGAGAAAGACCACGCCACCCACACCTTCCTGCAATGGTTTGTCAACGAGCAGGTCGAAGAGGAGGCGTCCGCCGATACCGTTGTCCAACAGCTCAAAATGATGGAAAACGCGCCGGGCGGATTGTTCATGCTCGACCGTGAATTGGCGCAGCGGGTCTTTACGCCGCCTCCGGCGCAAGGCCAGCAGCCGTAATTGGGACTCGTTCTGTGGCGGATGATATCGTCGATATGTGCATGAAGGAGAACAGCAGTGGGAATACCCTTTAACGCGGACGAAGTGTTCGAGATGGCCGAAGAAATAGAACGAAACGGCAGCAAGTTCTACCGTGCGGCGGCAAAGAAGTTCCCGGCGCTGCGCAAGCTGCTGCTGAACCTGGCGGACATGGAGGACCAGCACGAGAAGACCTTTGCGGCGATGCGAACGGAATTGTCCGGCGAGGAAACAGAATCGCCCGTTTTCGACCCGGACGGCGAGGCCCAGATGTACCTTCGCGTGATGGCCGACGGTCACGTGTTCAACCTCAGAGCCGACCCCGGCGAAAAGCTGGGCGGCATCGAGACCCCACATGACCTTCTGAAAATGGCCATGGGCGTGGAACGGGACTCGATAGCCTTTTACGTCGGCCTTAAGGAATCGGTCTCGGCCAAAGCGGGGAAAGACAAGGTTGAGGCCATCATCAGGGAAGAAATGGGGCACATCGCAATCCTGAACGAAAAGCTGGAAGCTTTGAAACCGCAGTAGCGGCGGGAATCAGGACCCTGTGCTCGTGGAGATTGGGCGGAACCCGTAGTGACCGTAGCATTGAATTCCATCGCTGTTTTTGAAATCGCCGAACAAATCGAACGCAACGGCGCCGCGTTTTACCGCCGGGCCGCAGAAATGTTCGACGCGCCTCGCGTGTCCAAGATACTGCTCGATCTGGCTGTGTGGGAGAACAAGCATGAGCAGGTCTTTGCCCGCATGAGAGCACAGCTTTTGCAACAGCCCGCTGAACCGGGTACGCCCGGAAGCGAGCAGGCATTGCCTGAGCCGCAGGTGATGGCGGGCTTGGCCGTCTTCGGAATCAGGTCCGATCCCGCTGACAGTCTATACGGCAATGAGAGCGAAGCAGAGATTCTGAGAATGGCCCTTGAGAAGGAAAAGGACTCGATTGTTTTCTATCACGGGTTGAAAGACTTTGTCGGGGATAAGGCCGGTAAAGGTCAAATCGACCGTATTATCAAAGAAGAGATGCGCCACGTCGTTACGCTCGACGAATTATTGAACGAAAGAAAGTAGCCCAACAGGTGAGGGAGCCGTGGATGTTGGACCTGGAATCGCTGTTTAAGCTGAACTATCCGATGTGCATTATGTGCGCCGCGAAAGGGGGGAAATTCGCCGGCTGCATCGTCAACACGGTGTTTCAGATTGTTCCTGAGCCGCCAACGGTGGCCGTGAGCTTGAACAAGCAAAGCCTGACCCACGAATACGTTACCGAGAGCCGGTCCTTCACGGTTTCCGTTCTGGCCGAGGGGGCCCCGATGAGACTCATAGCGGGATTCGGTTTCAGAAGCAGTAGAGACGTGAACAAATTCGAGCACGTGCAATACAGGACCGGCCTGAGCGGCGCACCGATTGTCACGGACGACACAACGAGCTTTATCGAAGCTCAGGTGATTCAGGCCGTCGATAGCGGAACCCACACGCTTTTTATTGCCAAAGTCACTGCCTGTGAAACGATAGACGACGGCAAAATACCGATGACCTACACTTACTACCGCGATGTCAAAGGCGGCAAGACGCCGCGGACGGCGGCCACGTATATCAAGAAGAAATCAGAACAGACGTCGAAACAAGGAGCCACGAGTATGAAAAAGTACAAGTGTCTGATGTGCGGCTATATCTACAATCCGAAGGTGGGAGACCCTGATAACGGCATCGAACCAGGTACGGCGTTCGAGGATTTGCCCGATGACTGGGTTTGTCCGGACTGCGGCGTCGGCAAAGAAGAATTCGAGTTGATTGAGGATTGAAACGCCGGGGCGTCAAAACCCATGCGTGCCTTGATAGGTCAGGGCAATTAGAGTGGTCGCTATGCAGGAAATTGAGCCATCGGTGGAAAATCAGAGCATTCTTTGTGCCGAGACCGTCGCCGGTCCGAACGCGCTGGTCGTTTTTGGGGCGTCGGGCGACCTGACGGGCAGAAAGCTGCTTGGCAGCATTTTCAAGCTGTTTACGCAGGAGCTGCTGAGCGACCGTTTTTACGTGTTAGGATGCGGCCGAAAAGAATTCTCCGACGCCGATTTTCGCGACAGGGCCAGGCAGTCAATACGAGACAATTCCGACTTTCTGCCGGCGGACAAGCTGGAGACCTTCGTGAGCAGGCTTTACTACGTGGACGGTGACTACAACGACGCGAACCTTTATCAGCGCATTAAAGCCCGGCTCGCGGAGCTGGGCCGGAAACACAACGTCCACGAAAGCCTGGTGTTTTATCTGGCAGTTCCTCCTTTTTTGTATCCTACAGTCGTCGAGCATCTGGCCTCTGCAGGGCTTGCCTGTCCGAATGAGCCGGATAGCCGAGAGCAGGTCAAGCTCGTGATTGAAAAGCCTTTCGGCCGAGACCTCCATAGTGCCATAGAACTGAATCACTGCATCGGCCGATGCTTCAGCGAATCTCAGATCTATCGAATCGACCATTATCTCGGCAAGGAAACCGTTCAGAACATTCTGATGCTGCGGTTCGCCAACACCATCTTCGAGCCGGTCTGGAACCGCAATTACATCGACAACGTCCAATTGACCATCGCCGAGACGGTGGGGGTCGAGCACCGGGCCGGCTATTACGATACCTCCGGCGCTCTTCGGGACATGTTTCAGAATCACATGCTTCAGATGCTCACGCTGGTGGCGATGGAACCGCCCATCTCTTTCGAAGCGGACCGCGTCCGCGACGAGAAGGTCCGGCTGCTGCGCTCGATTCGGCCCATCGAGCCCAGCCGTCTGAATGATTTCTGGGTGAGGGGACAATACGGCCCCGGCTCGGTCGACGGCCGGGACGTCAAGGGCTACCTGGACGAACGGGAAGTCCGCCCGAATTCAAGAACGGAAACCTTCGTCGCCGCGAAGCTGTTCGTTGACAACTGGCGATGGCAGGGGGTTCCTTTTTATTGCAGGACCGGCAAGAGGCTGGCCGTCAAGGATACGGAGATAGCTATTACATTTAAGAAGGTGCCGTATTCGCTGTTTTCTTCGGTGGGGCTGGGGGAGCTGCCGTCTAACGTTCTGGTTCTTCAAATCCAGCCGGAAGAGGGAATATCGCTTCACTTTCAGGCCAAACGGCCCGGCTCGAAGCTCTGTATGGGCACGCTCAACATGAAGTTCAGTTACAGAAGCGTGTTCTTCGCCGATGCGCCCGAGGCATACAACCGGCTTCTGCTGGACTGTATGATCGGCGACCAGACGCTTTTCACCCGGCAGGATGACGTCGAGGTTTCGTGGCAACTCCTGACGCCGATATTAGAGGCATGGGAGCAGGATAAATCTGCGCCGTACACCTATCCGGCCGGGTGCGAAAGTTTTCCGCAGGCGGACAAACTTCTCGAAGCCGACGGCCGCAAGTGGCGAAGGTTGTTGCAGAGTTGACGATGGATTCTCAGAATGTATTGATCGCGTTTGGACTGACGTTGCTCGCAGGTTTGGCGACCGGGTTCGGCAGCGCGCTGGCGTTTCTTGCCAAGCGAACCAACACGAAGCTCCTTTCTGTTGCCCTGGGATTCTCTGCAGGGGTCATGATCTATGTTTCGTTCGTGGAACTGTTCCCCACCGCGAAAAGCAGTCTGGTAAGTCAGTTGGGCCGGGTCTTAGGGTATTGGGTCACCGTTCTGGCCTTCTTTGCCGGAATTGTCTTTATCGCGATTATCGACAGGCTGGTGCCATCATTTGAGAATCCTCACGAGATTCACCGGACGGAGGAAATGGACGCACCGGAGCTGGCGGCCAAATTCAAGAAGCTGTACCGAATGGGTCTGTTCACGGCCCTGGCCATCGGCATCCATAATTTCCCGGAAGGGCTTGCGACTTTTGTCAGCGCCCTCAAAGACACAAAACTTGGAATCGCCATCTCTGTGGCTATAGCCATCCATAATATTCCCGAGGGTGTCGCAGTCTCCATCCCGATATTTTATGCTACCGGGAGCCGAAAGAAGGCCTTTGTCTATTCGTTTCTGTCAGGCCTGGCCGAACCGGTGGGGGCGCTAATCGGCTACGCGATCCTGTTCTCGTTCCTGAATGACGCCGTATTCGGCATCCTCTTTGCATCCGTGGCGGGAATCATGGTGTTCGTCTCGCTTGATGAGCTGCTGCCCACGGCCAGAGAATACGGACAACCTCATTTGGCCGCTTATGGATTGGTTGCCGGCATGTTGGTTATGGCATTGAGTCTGCTCTTATTTCTGTAAGTCCCACGGTCATCCAACTATGATCCGCAAGTATCTCAGACCTGGTGAGTTTTGTATTGTCACGGAACCGACGATTTTGGAGACGCTGGTCGGCTCGTGCGTTTGTGTGTGCCTGTATAATTTCAGGAACGGCTGTGCCGCAATGAACCATTTCCTTCGCGACCGGCCGGCAAGAGACGGCCAGGCCGATATGGGAGAGTTCGGCAGCACTTCCACGGAGCACATCATCGCCAGGCTCATGGCTATCGACGACGTGCCGACCCACTATAGGGCCATGATTTTCGGCGGTGCGGCGGTCCTCAAAACCGAAAGAGGCACGTCAGACATCGGCACGAAGAACATCGATATGGCGATGAAAGTGCTGGCGGACGCCCATATCCGGGTTGTTCACAAGGAGGTCGGCGGCCGGCGGGGCCGACGGGTAACGTTCGAAACCGAAACCGGCACGGTCCACTGCCGCTTTGCCGGAGACGTCGGCAAAAAGCGCAGGGAGCAGGGATGCCAGCAGCAGTAAGAGAGATGAAAAAGCACAGCCCTTCGGCGAGCAGCAGATGGCTGGCCCGGCTCAAGCCGGCTCTGGAGCGACTGTACGAAAAATACAACCGCCGCGATCTTATCCAGACGGACCCGTTGCAATTCGTGTATCACTACTCCAGCCGAGCGGACAGAGAGATTGCCGGTCTTTTGGCCGCGACGCTCGCTTACGGAAAAGTGCGGCAAATAGAAAAGAGTCTGAGCCGTCTGTTCGAGTATATGGGAAAGAGTCCTTCTACGTTCGTGCGAGATTTCGATGTTCGCAAAAGAGCACAGCTCAGAGATTTCAAACACCGCTTCACAACCGGCGATGACCTGTCCGATTTGCTGGAGTTGTTGCGAACAGTTCTCGAAGAATTCGGCGGTCTTGAGCAGTATTTTGCCCGGGGCTACAGCAGCGGTGACGCGACCATTATTCCGGCCTTGTCCAAATTCTGTGACTCACTGTGTGCCGCCTACGCGAAAGGGCACAGCGGCCGGGTTAGCGGGGGATTGAAGTATTTGCTGGCCAGCCCGACGCGCAACAGCGCCTGCAAAAGGTTGAATCTTTTCCTGCGATGGATGGTGCGGGATGACGACGTCGATGCGGGACTCTGGAGATCTATCGACAAAGCCAGGCTTATCGTTCCGGTTGACGTGCATATAGGCCGGCTGTGCAAAATCCTGGGCTTTTACGACCGAAAAAGCATTTCTCTGGCCGCAGCGACGGAAATTACGGAAAGCTTTGCCGAGCTTGAGCCGGCCGACCCGGTAAAATATGATTTCGCACTCTCAAGAATCGGCATCGTAGAAAACTGCGACGGCAGTTATCGCCCGGCATGTGCAGACTGTGAGTTGCTTGAATTCTGCCGTAACAATCCGTACGATTAGTACACTTTAAGAAAAGCGTGGACCGCTTATGTCGAGCAGCAGTGAGAAAGAAAAGCTGAAAGTGTTATTTGTGTGCACGGGCAACTCCTGCCGCAGCCAGATGGCGGAGGGCTGGGCCAGACACCTCAAGTCCGATGTCATTGAGGCGTACTCCGCCGGCGTCTGGCCCGCCGGGGTCAGCTCCAGAGCTGCCGCAGTGATGGCCGAGGCGGGGGTCGATATTTCATCACAAAGGTCCAAGCACGTGGATGACTTGCTCGACATTGACTTCGATTATGTGATCACACTGTGCGGAAACGCGAGGGAGCAATGTCCCGTCTTCGGTGGCAAGGCGAGGCTTGTTCATGTACCGTTCGAAGACCCGACGATGCTGATGGGCAGCCCGGAGCAGATCATGGCGGCGTTTCGCCAGACACGAGACCAGATAAGGACCTTCATCGAAACCCTGCCGGAGAGCGTGACAACCGACGCGCAGGCCTCGAATGACCGGAGTTAATAGAAAATGAATTCGGAGCAACTGGAAAAATATTCGTCGGCCATGACGCTCTCGGACATGGAGATCTTTGTCTTTCCGGAGCTGATGTACAGCCTGGTTCTGGCGAACATTATGAGCCCGGTGATCTGGCAATGGCGGGGGCTCGATTGTTTCAAGAAGATCGAGGGCAAGAGCCCCTACAAAAAACTGATGCGGCTCAAGCAATTCATCATTGACGAGTACGAGTTCAATCTCGACCTGGAAACCTGGGGCCTGACGAACAAGGACACGGAAATCAAACGTTTCGAGAAATTCATTTCGCCCGATGAGATCGCCAGGAGCAACGCGCTATTCGGTTATCACGGCGACAAGTATTATTTCGACGTGGACATCCGGCGGCACTTTGGCTTGGATGAATATGACAGCGACACGATTCCCTACTGGAAAACTGAGACCGTCGAGGCCATGAACGCATTCCGTCTGCGGGAAGGCTACCACACGGCGGCCGGCGAATGCGTATCGCTGGCGGCTCTCTACGCCGCGGCGGCGTTTATCGTCTGCGGAATCCCGCTCGAAGACATTTACATGATTCTGACGCCGCTGCACTCGCAGAATTTCATCGATCTGCAGGACGGCGTTCTGACCAACAACAGAAGACTCGTCACCAAAACGATGTGGTTCAACGGCACGGAGATTTCCAACAAGGCCCAGCGGGCCCTGCGCAACGAAAACGTCACCATCGTCGCCCACAACACCGGCCATATCCACTGCCTTTACAAAGATGCGACAATCGACAAAGAACGCTATGGGAAATTTGTCGGAAAGCTCGATGCCTATTTATCGCAAGAGCTGTCGCTTGCCGTCTTTGCGAACTTCCTGCGATCCTGCCATCACTACCAGAAGTTCTTTCAGGTCTGCCGTGACTGCCACGGCCAGCCGCAGTTCCTGAAAGCGGAGGTTCTTTTCCACTACGAGCACGGCAGCGATTATAGGGTGGCCGACACCACCTTTGACAAACTGCTCGCGGAAGTCTCCGACGAAGACTTTGTTCCGTACCAAATCCCCGGCAGAATGCGCTGCGACCTGCTTAGGGATTTCGTAGAAAAAGAAAAACCCGACCTGCAAAACACACGGGGCAGGGCCGCTTTCAAAAAATTCGTCGAATCCACCATCCCCGATGCGGATCAATTTGTGAATGAGCTGGCCGACTTTTTGCACACCGAAGCGAAACTGCAGGCCCCGGACAAGAATTGGCTGCCTTCCGATCCGCTTGAAATATCTACCGAGCAAAGCCGGGAGCAGATTATCAGCTACTTGCAGCACAAACGGCAAAGCAACGTCACGGCCGATCTTGCGTTTTACGCTTATCGTGACATGGGAAGCTGCGACTGGGCCCCGTTCATTAAGGCGGCCATCGAGCGCAATCCCGTCTCAGTCCGAATGGCCGGCGACATGTCCCTCGAACAGGTCTATGTCTGGCTCGGTCAAATGAACGACGGCTCGATTTACGACCAGCAGCGGCTCGCCCAGCCCGACGAAGTGGCCAATTACAGGACCGGCGACGGACTCGAAAAGGCTTTTGTGCTGGCCAACGTCATCCGTCAAAGAGACCCCGGTCAAGACATTGAGCTGATTGCAAACAACGATCAAATCGTGCTGAAGGGCACAGATGAATACCAGTTTGCATCCGGCAAGGGCTTCAAAAAGAGAGTTTTCATCCCTGCCGACGGCAAACCTCCCATGGTCGAATAAAGAATTTCCAAAAATACTTGGTTTCACGTTGACGGGATGAACAAGTAAGACTACAATAGTCGTATATAAAGAGGTAGATTTTGTGCGCTGCAGGCGCGATGTTTAGTCCGAAAAATCTGGTAAATCGGCGATAGAACATGGATGTTCGAAATGAGGTGCTAAAGATGGCTTTACGAAACATTGTGAGAATAGATGAGGAAAAATGCAACGGGTGCGGGCAGTGTGCTCTGGCCTGTGCCGAAGGCGCCATCCGGATTGTGGACGGCAAGGCCAAACTGATCAGTGAGATTTACTGCGACGGGCTGGGAGCGTGCATCGGGCACTGCCCCGAGGACGCGATAACGATTGAACAGCGGCAAGCCGTCGAGTTTGACGAAGAAGCCACCAAGGCCCACCTGGCCGAGCAGGAAAAGCCCCAAAAGCAGGCGCAGGCTGAATTTGTCTGCCCCGGGATGGCCGCCAAACAATTTAGACCGCAGAGCAGCCAGCCCCAGGCGGCTGCCACGGCGGTACCCTCCCAGCTTGGCCAGTGGCCGGTTCAGTTGAAACTCGTTTCGCCCCAGGCCCCGTATTTTGCCAACACGGACTTGCTGCTGGTTGCGGATTGTGTGCCGTTTGCGATGGGGGATTTTCACAACCGATTTCTCAAAGACCACAGTATCGCCGTGGGCTGCCCAAAGCTCGACGACGTGCAGTTTTACATCGAAAAGCTGGCCGCCATACTGCAAGCCAGCAAGCCCAGCAGCCTGACGGTCATTCACATGGAGGTTCCCTGCTGCCACGGCCTGACCCATATTGCACGCCAGGCCATCGCCAAAAACGGAATTGAAATGAGCTTCGAAGACGTTACAATTGACCTGCAGGGCAATGTGAGCCAAACGCAAATGGTCCGCTGTTAGGGCCGGCGGCCCGGCAACGGCAGTGACAAATTTAACAAGGCAGAACTCATGGCGAAATCTTCCGGAAAAAAGATTCAACCAGATAGAAAACGTTCTTTATCCACGCGGGCGGTACATGCCGGCGAGCCCAGAAGAAAGTACGCCGATTCTATCACCACGCCGATCGTTCAGACGTCCACATTTACGTTCCGGGATTCCCAGCACATTGAGGACTACACCAAGAAGGGACAAGAGCATTTCGAATACGGCCGCTACGGCAACCCGACCGCGAAGATCGCCGAAAAGCGCCTGGCCGACCTCGAAGGCGCCGAAGACTGCGTCGTGTTCACCTCCGGCATGAGCGCCATCACGACGACCATTCTGACTTTGGTTCAGTCGGGCGACCACATTGTCATTACCGACGACAGCTACAAAAAGACCCTCGAATTTTGCCGGTCGTATCTCAAACAGTTCGGCGTCGAGTGCACCATCGTTCCCTTCGGAGACTACGAGGGCCTCGAACGCGCGATTAAGAAAAACACCCGTTTCATCTTTTCCGAGTCGCCGACCAATCCCTACTTGAACATCTTCGACCTGGTCAAGATCAAGAAGATTGCAGACAAGCACAACGTTCTGACGCTTATCGACAGCACGTTCGCTACACCGCTGAACCAGAGACCCATCGAATTCGGGATGGACCTCGTCCTGCAGAGCTGCACAAAATACCTCGCGGGCCATAACGACATCCTGGCGGGCGCGGTGCTCGGCAGAACCGAGCTGGTCGAAAGGATACGGAACCTGCACAAGTCGATGGGCGGCCTGATCGACCCGCATTGCTGCTACCTGCTGCTGCGGGGGCTTAAAACGTTCCCGCTGCGCGTCAAAAAGCAGAATGAAACCGCTCTCCAGATCGCCGAATTCCTCGAAGGCCACCCGCGCGTCAAGCGCGTCTATTACCCGTTTCTCAGGAGCCATCCTCACTACGACGTTGCCATAGAGCAGATGACCGGCGGCGGGGGGGTGGTGACATTTGAGATCAAGGGCACGCTCCGTGACGCCAAGCGATTTCTCGACGCCCTCGAATTATGCTACATCGGCCCCAGCCTCGGCGGCGTTGAAACGCTGATCACGCATCCAGCCTTGGTGAGCTATTACGATTACACGAGAAAGGACCGCTATAAGATTGGAATCACCGACACCCTGTTCAGGCTGGCGGTGGGAATTGAAGACGTCGAAGATTTGATAGCCGATCTCGAGCGGGGCTTTAACAACTGAAGATATTCCGTCTCTTGCGGCGCGACACGCAAGTGAGGATTCCTGCAATGACTGAATATGTCAAAACGATAATGATGGATTTTTGGGCCACGGTTATGGAGATGTCGCCCTACCTGCTGTTTGGTTTTTTCGTGGCGGGTCTTCTGTCGGTGCTTGTCTCGCAGCGCATGGTCGAGAGACACCTCGGCGGCAGAGGATTCTGGCCCCTGTTCAAGGCGTCGCTTTTCGGGGTTCCGTTGCCTCTGTGCTCGTGCAGCGTCATCCCGGTATCCATGTCGCTCCGCAAACACGGCGCCAGCAAAGGCGCCACGATCGCCTTTCTGCTTTCGACCCCGCAGACCGGCGTGGACAGCATTCTCGTGACGTTGAGCCTCCTGGGTCCGATCTTTGCGATCTTCAGGCCCTTTGCGGCGCTGGCCACCGGCCTGGTCGGCGGGACCCTCGTGGACATATTCGGGCACGCTGGTGGAGCCGAGAGCCAGCCGCCGGAAAAATGCACGGATGAGTGTTGCAGCGGCGAAAAGACAAGCAAGATTATCAAAGGTTTGAAGTATGGCTTTGTTACTCTGCCTCGCGACATCGGCAAGGCCATGGTGATCGGCTTGATCGTCGCCGCCTTTATTTCCGCTCTGGTGCCCGATGACTTTTTCGCCGAGAAGCTGGGCACTGGCATTTTCGCTATGGTAGTGATGATGCTGCTGGGCATACCGATGTACGTGTGCGCCACGGCGTCCGTGCCTATCGCCGCGGCGCTGATGATGAAGGGCCTGAGCCCCGGCGCGGCCCTGGTCTTTCTGATGACTGGCCCGGCGACCAACGCAGCGTCCTTTGTGACCATCTGGAAAATATTGGGCAGATCGACGGCCCTCCTTTACTTAGCCGCGGTCGCGGGCTGCGCGCTGGCCAGCGGCATCCTGCTCGATCATATAGCGGCCGGCATGGATATCGAAATGGCCCACGGCGCGCATCAGATGCTGCCCGACGCGGCTAAATATGCCTCGGCACTCGTCCTGCTGGCCGTGATGGGCTACGCGCTATGGCCCAGGGCTAAGCACGCTCACACCGCCGACCATTAGTCTCGACCTTCTCGGACGGGACCTCCATCCGCAACGCAAACTTTGCGTCTCCAGGCGCACTGCCTATTGAAAAAAGCGGATCCGGAGATTATAAACTGAAAGCAGAAAATGGAACGGGATGTTTCGACCGTGAGTCCGTTGCATAATATAAAGGAGCACACAATGACAGAACGTAATAGCGATAGTGTTTCAAGGCGTGATTTCATCAAGACGTGTACGGCGGCGGCCGCTGCCGGAGGAGCTATGACAACGCTCCTGCTGCCCGGGTGCAGCGATGGTATCATCTCCGGAACCGCCTCCCACGGCGGCAGATCCGTCATCAAGAAGAATAGTATCATCTTATTCCAGGGCGATTCCATCACCGACGCCGGACGGGACAAGGCAAGAGAAGGTAACGCCAACGATTCCAGTGCGTTCGGAAAAGGATACGTTTATCTGATAGCAGCCCAATTGCTGGCCGACCGGGCGGCCGATGACCTGAAGATTTACAACCGGGGGATTAGCGGCAACAAGGTGTACCAATTGGCTGAGCGGTGGGATAAAGACTGTCTCCAACTCAAACCTGACGTGCTCAGCATCCTGATCGGCGTCAACGACATCTGGCATACCCTGAACGGCAATTACGATGGGACAGTGGAAAAGTACAAACAAGACTATAAGGCGTTGCTGACGAGGGCACGCCGGGAGCTCCCTGATTTGAAACTCGTTATCTGTGAACCGTTCGTGCTGCGCTGTGGAGCGGTGAACGAGAAGTGGTTCCCCGAATTCGACAACTATCGTGCAGCCGCTCGCCAAATGGCACAGGAGTTCAATGCGTTGTTTGTTCCTTTCCAGTCCACGTTTGACGGAGCTTCCCGGCTGGCCCCGGCTTCTCACTGGGCCGCCGACGGCGTTCACCCGACTATGGCCGGAGCCTCATTGATGGCCAGGACATGGTTGAAGACGGTCACGAACGCCCGGGCATGACCGTTGTTCTTATGCCTTCCAATTCTTAATGCAGCTTGGGCGAAGGTTCGAGAAGGCGAGCTTCGCCCGTGGACCACTGGGGTAGCCACACACTCAATATGTACTGGCAGTTGATCACCTTCTCCACCAAATCAAGGGGCAGATAGTAGTAGTGGTTCGAGGCCTCGAACCCTATGCGGGGGTCTTCTCGAGCCAATGTAAACAGACGCTTGGCATTTCCTATCTCATCCGCAGCGATTTCCTTGATCAGGCGTACCCTGGCATCTCGTTCAGGTGCGTTCAGTTTACCGGATAGCAGCGCATCTCGGACCAGTACGAACCGAACCTGATTGGCGACACTGTCGAAGTGCAGGCCGACAGCCCTGGCCACCATAAGATCGCCTCTGGCGTTCGCTTGTTCAACAGGCGTGTCTATCTTGGTTAATGCTCTTTCGTAGTCGGCGAGCCCGGTTTCCCAAGCTGCCGCCATCCTTGCGAATTGCGAGGCAAGCACTTCAGCAGGATATCTGCCGCGCCAGCCCTCTACGTCGTCATAAGGAAAACCGACCATGGTCGCACGATACCCTGTAGGCTCCGGATAAAGAAGATTAGCCGGACCATACTGTGTGGGGCCCCTGTACACGTAGCCGGCATCGAAGGGATACTCGCTGAATGCACTACTGAACTGCGACCAGGCCGCGATCGCATCGCCGGCTGCTTCTGTACCGTATCGGGTTGCAGCTATTCTTGTAAGAGCCTCCTGCACTGTGGGCGTGGGCGTTTGCTGGAACTCCCTGACGACCTGCAGATTGGGCGAAGGATATCCACCCACACTCCAGCTTAGCATCAACCCGTCAACGCCCGCCTTCGACAAATTTTCGCAATGCTGCCCGACCAGATTCATCACCGGCAGGTACGGCACGGCAGAAAGCTCCCAAGTGCAGTTGACCTGCACCTTGGCGATAGTCTTCAGGCCTCGCTTCTTGGCCATCGCCCAATGCTTCAACGCCCGCGGTCCCGGCCCGACAGCCGACATTGAGTATTCACCGACTGCACCGGTAACACCACCCCTGTTAATAGGCTTGCCCCATTCACTGACACTCATCAGATAGACGTTGTCAGGCAGAAGCTCTATAATTCGCTCGGCCCAGTTCGGGCTACCCCACCCGGAATTGGTCCCATCCGGCCAGCCCCAGTCCCACACAATGACCTTGGCTTCCGGGTTGCCTGCCCAAACGCCAGCCGCTATGGCCTTGTTCACCTCGGCAATCACCTCAGGGCCGGAACGCTTTGAACAACGCGGGCATCCTTCTGCGTTGCGGCTGTGGCTATAGCAATTGGTCTGATTCTCCGATGCGGTGATTGTGAAAACACCTCCAAGCCCAGGGACCTGCTCAAATACGTATCTCAATGAATCCTCGATCCATTGCCGCACTTCTGCAGTGGAGGTGCATAACGCATAGTGGTCACCCTCCTGAGCACCTCTTAAATCCTGCCTGCCCTCAAAGAACGATGCCGGCATGGCCCGAGGCTCGTTCATATAGAGATAGATTGCAATGCCGTACCGCTTTGCTCGCTCTACCATCTTCCTGAGATTAGCTATTCGAATCTCGTGGCCGGTCCCGAACTCACTGAAGGCCGAACTTGGAGCCAACTGACGCAGGACCACGTGCAGCCAGACCCCATTCACTCCAAGCCGGCCCAGTTGTTGGAGCAACCCATCCGGATATGGGTCAAGCTCTGGATTGGACAACGGATCGCCAAACACCCCGAAGTAAGAGTACAGGAACCTGATGGGCTCTTCCCGTCCATCTCCACCAGAGGTCGGGGGTGCCTTGTCTCTTTCTGAAACAGACATATCGCGAATGAAGTCAAACCTGGGCTTGTAAGGCTTCGCCAATTCCTCCCCGAACTGCGACGCAACAATGGACCGTATCTCCTCGCACCGTTTCATCGCCAGGTCGTTGGGCTCTGTGTAGCGAAGCACTGGACAGGATGGCTTCAGCGAGCCAAGTTTGACCCAGAGGAAGTCATCTTCCCTCAGCGTAAAAGCGAGCTTCTGGGCATCCCAGCCAAGCAGCATCAGCAATTGCTCATAGGGCAAGATGTGCCAATTGCGCCGGATAATCGAGATGTAGCCGCGCTGCTGGTATTCCTCGGGCGGCGACGTATGCGGAGGCAAACCCATGGAACGGCCAATTTCGCGAACGTTCTCAGGGGTCGTCTCCAGCACCTTGGCCATCCGCTCGAGCGAGACCAGTTCCCAGTTGCGCCACGCAAACGCATGCACGCGGTCTGGAAAGTGTTTGAACTGGATCGCCGGAGGAGCACTGCCTGTAGGCAAGATATCGGCATAACCAGGGCTGATGTGAGTGAGGCCGATGACCAGTACACAGAAGAGCTTTGAGTATCTTTGGCTCATGTCAAATGTCTCCAACAGTCTGTTCCGGTTCGTCGTCCCCCGTCAGGCCGTCATTGAACAACTCGTATTCTACCACAAAGAACCATTGCCGTTGCAACAGTTCTCGCATATACTATCCGGGCAATCTACATCGTTCAGGTTTAAGGGTCGGCTGATGGTAACAATAACAAAAAAAGAACTCGTGGACCGAATCGCAGAGGCGACTCAACGCAAGCACGTAACCGTCAGGGCAGTAGTGCAGCGATTCCTCGATGAACACGAATCATTCAAAACAAAGACCGGCCACCCCGGCGGACCACTGGCAATGGTTCGACAGGCTCACCATCCTGAGCAGAGTCGAAGGATTGCCGTTCTGGTTGTGGCCTTTACCACGCTTTCGGGCCAGGTCTGGGGCGATATGACGAGTGCAGCGAAGGGCGTTACTTATCCCGCTCCGGCCGGTGAAGCCTTGTCAGAGGACTACCAAGTGCATGTCGCAGGTCAGCACGTTGACGCATACATGGCCCGTGTTCTCGATCCGCCATTCGCCGGAAAGGAGTATGATTTCGGCGGCCCATATTCATTTGCCAACTTTGACATGTCAGGACCTGTCGTGGTCCGCATCGTGTCCAAGCGGCCGCTTCGGAACGTGGTTATCCGGCCCCAGTCATTCGGGATTCAGCCAATGCTGGAGGATGACTATACTTTGAACCTGACGCTTGATCGGCCGCGCAAACTCAGTGTGGAGCCGGACGGCAAGAAAGGACCTCTACTGCTATTTGCGAATCCCCTGGAAGTCAACGCGCCGCAGCCCGGCGATGAGGGCGTTATTTATTTCGGCCCCGGGGTACACAAGCCGGAGAAGATCGTCCTGGGAAGCAACCAGACCCTTTACCTGGCCGGCGGTTCCGTTGTAAAGGCTGAGGTGCTGGCGCAAGGCGCCAACATCCAGATTCGGGGGCGTGGCATTTTGGACGGCTCCGACTGGGAGTGGCGCAAAGGCCCAGTGGGGAACTTGATTGCCATTCGTGACAGCTCTGACGTCGAAGTGAATGGCATCACGCTGCGGGGCTCATCCCATTGGACTATCGTACCGAAGAACAGCCAACGGGTGACGATCCGGAACGTAAAGCTCTGTAACTCTCGGGTCCAGAACGATGACGGCATAAATCCCTGCAACTCCCAGGACGTCCTGATCACCGATTGCTTCATCCGGAGCGATGATGATTGTGTTGCCCTGAAGGGCCTCGACTTCAGCGCACCGAACAGCAATGTTGAACGAATCACTGTGGAAGATTCGGTTCTCTGGTGTGACCGGGCCCGCATCTTTCTGCTCGGCCATGAGAGCCGTGCCGGGTTCATGCGGGATGTGACCCTCCGGAATCTCGACATTATCCACTTCAGCATGACCGCATTCCTCCTTGAGCCTGGGGAAGACATGCGTCTGGAGAACATCACGGCCGAGAACATCCGGATCCACGCCGAGGGGCAAAAGGAGTTCATCCGCCTGCGCCCGGTAGTGAACCAATATATGCGCAAGAAAGTGCCCGGCTTCATTCAGGGCGTGCACTTTCGCAACGTGACGCTCGAGGGCAAACCCGGAGAATACCTCGTGCAAATCCAGGGCGCGGATGCCGAACATGATGTTCATGACGTGACCTTCGAGAATGTTTCGATCATGGGCTCGAAACTAACGGAGAAATCAAAGGAAGTGCGCATTGGCGGGCACACCCAAGACGTGCATTTCCGGGCCGAAGCGAGGTAGGACCCTTCAAGACAGTTGGATGCAAAGCTCCTGATTAGGTTTTTCTGTATTGGTCATTATGCTCTCGGAGCCGATTGGGTAAGTCTTGTGTGTGACTTATGTACAGACCGCCGTCAATCAGAGATTGAATGATCTGCACATAGAAGGCCATGAATCGGGGCGACAGGACTTGAACCTGCGACCTGCCCCAGGGGCCGTGCTAACCGGAGTGGTTCTAATCTTCTGTGTCTATACCCGCCAGCAGTTTCTTCTCATGCGAGCCGGCGTGAGACTTGAGGAAACGTCCCCGCTGAACGTACGCACTGCTAATCGTACCAGACCTACGCTCTTCTGATTAAAGCCAAGCACACAAGTGATAGCTGTCATTAGTCCTAAACGAAACCCGAAAACGCCTGAACCACCCAAGCGCACCTGCGTCACCATTCGCGCGAAATGCAAAGATCACGTGACAGAAAAGACATCTTCCCATAGACTCCAGCCGCTACTGCATGTTGCTCATGAGATGGGAGTTTTCTCCCATGAGAGTATTTGTGAAAGATCCCTGTATTCTCGAGTCGGCCCCAACGATACAGCCGACCAACTTGCAGTTCTTCAGAACACAACCGGAATGCACGATGGATTCTTGAATTTCACTTCCTTCAACACGGCAATCTTCGCCCACATACACAAAAGGTCCAATTCGCCCAGGCCCTTCTATCATACTCTTGGATACAACGGGACCTTCAAATAAAACATTCCCAGTTGTCATACGGGATTGCTCACTTTCTGGAAGGTGTGAGAGCAGGTTCTCTTGGGCCTCAAGCAATCCTTCTCTTGTACCTGTATCAAACCATGGTTTTTTGAATAGAAAGGAACGAATTCTGTTTTTCTTGTTGAATAGCCAGTGTATGAAGGAGCCAAGAGTATCAGCTTGATTCTCCTCCAAGTATTCATTCGCGAGTGTGAGCGTTTCCCTGTTGAAGCAATAGCACGCGGCTGCTCTGATAAACGCATATTCGCCAGTCGGCTTTTCCGTGAAATCCTCAAGATCTCCGGATTCGGTAAGCTTTGGGACACCAACGAGTGATACGTCCACAGACGTGTCGAGCTGCTGACTAGCGATACAAGGTTGGCCTTCGCCGCTCAGATAGAATTCGCAGAACTCATTTAGGTCAAAGCCAAAGTAATTATCTCCTCCAACGACAAGATAGTTATCGTTTACCGAGAGCCGTGCATCCTCACTCGCGATGATTTCTGCAAGTTTCGTCACGGGCCCCTTAGGTGTCCCTCTTACTACCGAATGTTCACGGATTACAGCCTTGCCTTGTGCAAACGCAGCCTCTGTCAGTTCCGTTTCCTCATCAAAGTACTTCCTTTGGTCACTATCAATAGCGATAGTTATGCTCGAAATGTCTCTAACACGGCTAATGTTATCGAGTAAGTAGCCTATCACCGGTCTTCCGATGAGTGGCAGCAGCACCTTCGGACAAGTCTCAGTAAGGGGCCACAACCTCTCCCCGCGTCCGCCCGCGAGAATGATGACGTTCATCGTCTTACCTCCATTATTTCAAGCGCCTTCGCGCATTTACGCCTCGAACTCCTCACTACTAGACAGAAACACTGAAAGACAAACTTGAGTCAAATGAATCGGGGCGACAGGACTTGAACCTGCGACCTCTTGCACCCCATGCAAGCGCGCTAGCCAAACTGCGCCACGCCCCGTGGAATACAAGTATTGTAGTGCAAAAACGACTTCGGAACAAATAAATTTTTCTTATCCAAAAACTGAAGACAGTGGTTTTGAGGAAATTAGCAAAAAAATCACTGGATTTTTAGGAAATCCGTTAAGAAAGCGCTTGACAAAGTTAGCTGGACCTAACTATATTAGGCAAGGTGAAAACAGTAAAGGAAAGATGATTGTGTCAGTAGAGCAAAATGATAATTTGAGTGCGTCTCTGGAAGATTATCTTGAGGCGATATTCAATCTCGCCCGTGAATCTAACATCGCCCGCAGCAAGGACATAGCGAATTTGCTCGGCGTCTCCAGGGCCTCGGTTACCGGCGCGCTGCGGGTTCTGAAGAAGAAGGGGCTGGCCAACTACAAGCCTTACGACTATGTGACGCTCACCGAAGCCGGACGGGTTGCAGCGGCGGAGATCGCACGAAAGCACAAGATACTTAAGTCCTTTTTTATCAACGTTTTAGGTGTAGAGCCTGATGTCGCCCAGCCGGCCGCCTGCCGGACGGAGCATGCGCTGGGACCTGGAATCATCGGCAGGCTGATGTGTTTTATCGAATTTGTGGGTCACAGGGGCAAAAACGGCTGCGATCTGGCCGACCAGTTCCAGCAGTTCTGCCAAAACAGGAATCAGCAGTGAAGGACACGAGCGCATGAGAGAGCAACAAGTGGAACAGAAAAACATCAAGCCGCTGTCCGCAGTTCGGGCGGGCGAAAAAGTCAGATTAGCCTCTATTGAAGCCGGACGCGACCTGAACAGCCGGCTTATTTCGATGGGCCTCGTGCGCAACGTCGAAATCACGGTCGTCAGCAACAATCACCCCGGGCCGTTCATGATTAGTGTCAAAGGCTCCAAAGTGATGTTAGGCCGGGGGATGGCTCATAAGATTATGGTCAGTACTCACGATGTTCAAAAAGCTCACAGTCGCATTAGCGGGCAATCCCAATAGCGGAAAAACAACTATCTTCAACCTCCTGACCGGTGCGCACCAGCACGTAGGCAACTATCCCGGCGTCACAGTCGAAAAGAAGGAAGGCCACTGCAGGCACCTGGACTGCGAAATGACCGTGGTGGATCTGCCGGGAACGTACAGCCTGACGGCGTTTTCGATTGAAGAGCTTGTGGCCCGCAACTTCATCGTGCAGGAGCATCCCGACATCGTAGTGGATATCATCGATGCTTCCAGCATCGAGCGGAATCTCTACCTGGCGACGCAGTTTATCGAAATGAACGTCCCTTTGGTTCTGGCGTTCAATATGACCGACGTCGCCGAGCAGAAAGGTCTGGTATTCGACATCGAGCAATTGTCCAGTCTGCTGGAAGCAAAGATCGTCCCTATGGTCGGCCATAAGGGCAAAGGCAGAAAGGAGCTGCTCGATGCAATCGTCGAGACGGCGCGAGAGGGCAAAAAGCAGCGCACACACCAAATCGGCTACGGCGAGGAAGTCGAGCAGAAGCTGACCCTGATTGCCACCATCGTCGCCGAAAAAGAGCCGGAGCTTGCCGAAAAATACGGCGCACGATGGCTTGCGATCAAGCTTCTGGAGCAGGACAACGAGCTGACTTTAAGAGTGAAGAACCGCGACGTCCTGAATGCCGTCACGGCCAGCATCGCACACCTGAAGGACATCTTTGGCGATGAGCCCGAGCTCATCATCGCCGACCGCCGGTACGGATTCATCTCGGGAGCGTGCCAGGAAACAATCCGGACGACTGTCGAATTGCGTCACGGCTACAGTGACATGATCGACACCATAATGACAAATCGTATACTGGGACTGCCCATTTTTCTGATATTGATGTATCTGGTCTTCTTTCTGACCTTCAGGATAGGCAGGTACCCGATGGGCTGGCTCGAATGGTTCTTTGAATGGTCGGGACAAGCCATCGCAGGCTGCTGGCCGCCCGGCAGCGAAAGCTGGCTCAAGTCGCTCCTGGTGGATGGCGTGATCGGCGGGGTAGGGGGGGTGATCGTCTTTCTGCCCAATATCCTGCTGCTGTTCTCGGCCATCGCGCTTCTTGAAGATACCGGTTACATGGCTCGCGCGGCCTTTATCATGGATCGCGTCATGCACAAGATCGGCCTGCACGGCAAGAGTTTCATCCCGATGCTGGTCGGCTTCGGCTGCTCCGTGCCGGCCATCATGGCCACGCGGATTCTCGAAAACCGCCGAAACAGGATCACGACCATCATGGTTATCCCGCTGATGAGCTGCGGAGCGAGGCTGACAATTTACGCGCTGATCATCCCGGCCTTCTTCCCTGAAAAATGGCACGGGCCGATGATGTGGCTCATCTACCTGATCGGCATCGTCCTGGCCGTCATCTGTATCAAGGTCCTGCGGCTGACCGTGCTCAAAGGCGAAAGCATCCCCTTCGTGATGGAGCTGCCGCCCTATCGCATGCCCACGCTCAAATCCATCTCGATCCATACATGGCAGCGAGGCTGGATGTACCTTCGAAAGGCCGGCACAATTATCCTGGCCATATCCATTCTGCTGTGGCTGGCCAGCAGTTTCCCGAAACCGGACCGCGAGTCGCTGAAAGACTTGAGCCCCGAGCAGGCGCAGCAGAAACGGCTGGAGTATTCGCTTGTCGGCCGTTTCGGACGCATAATAGAGCCTGTCCTGCGGCCGCTCGGCTTCGACTGGAAGATCGGGACGGCCCTGATCGGCGCGACCGCCGCCAAAGAAGTCTTTGTCTCGCAACTGGCTATCGTCTATGCCGCCGGCAGCGAAGAGAAAGGAACAACGACGCTGCGGCAGCGGCTGCGGGCGAATTATACGCCGCTCACCGGTTTCTGTATCATGCTGTTTTGCCTGATTTACGCCCCGTGCATCGCGACGATTGCCATGACCCGGCAGGAAACGAACTCCTGGGGCTGGGCAATATTTCAATTCTTAGGATTGACCGTTCTGGCTTATATCATCACGCTTTTTGCCTATCAGGTCGGCAGCCGCATTGCATGGTAGTTCCCTGCCTGGCGAAACGTAAAGCAGACCGCACGCTATATACGCTTGCTGTATTCTGTGCCTCCCGTAAGGGATGGCTTGCGCCACTGTGTCCTGTATTCTGTATTCTGTTTTATGCGCTTCTCAGCCGGGGTCGAGCGGAACGCACAAGCAGGCAGAACAGCCAGATGATAAACAATGGAATCAGAATCGGCAGCAGAAAGGGAAACACCACTGCCGCCACGACCAAAGCGACCAGGGCGAGAATACCCAGCAGCAGAAGGGCCACTCCGGCAAGAACAAACGCCAAAAGAATCGCCACGCAAAACATCGTAACCGCCGCCACGATCAGCCCCCAGACGCCGACGATTGCATCGAACGGCCCGATGATCTCCTGACCGTTGATACGAATCGAAATCACATCCCCCGGCCCGAAGACCTGCCAGGCCAAAAGCCCTATCATCACCACCGCCAAAACAATCGCCAATTTCCTGATCATGACCGATCCTTTCTTCCTTTTGCTCGCACAGGGTTGAACGTAGAGCCGAGTCTCGTGTATCTTCCGTGAATCCTATATCAAATCCCGAGAAAGTCAAGCAGAACCTTCTACTCCGTCTCTAACAGGTATCGCACGAAGATTTCGGATTTGGCAATGACGTCCGGCGGTTTGGATTTGACATGGTCTGTATGAAGAATTACACTGATTGTTATGGACAAGCAGGAAATCAAAAAGACGTTGTTGAAAGCAGTGCGGCATAGCCCTCATTTTGAGGCCATCAAGTCCGTTGCCATCTTCGGCTCGCACGTAGCTGGCACGCCGAGGCAAGACAGCGATATCGATGTGCTGATCGATTTTGAGCCCACCGCAATAGTCGGCTTTTTCGCACTGTCCGATATCAAGGATGGCTTCGAATCCTTCCTCAAAAGGTCGGTGGACCTGCTGACGCCCCAAGCTATCAGCAAATACTTCAGGGATGAAGTTCTCGCCCAGGCAGAGATGGTTTATGAAAAACGATAGTACGTATCTGACGCATATCCGGGAAGCCATCGAAACCATTCAGGACTACCTTGAAGGCGTCTCATACGAGCAGTTCAAATCCGACAAAATGATTACGGACGCTGTTGTAAGAGAGCTTGAGATCATCGGTGAAGCCTCGAACAATTTAAGCGCGGATTTTCGCGGCCAGCATCCAGATATGTTCTGGCGCCGAATGAAAGACATGCGTAATTTCCTGATCCATGAATACTTTGGCGTGAATACGAAAGTCGTCTGGGATACCTGCAAAAACGACCTGCCTTCGCTCAAAGGTTTCATTGCAGGCATTCTGGACAAATAGTTGCCAAGCCAGCGGAGGCGAGGGTAAGATATAAGTCCGGCTGAAGATGGGACTTTATCTGATCAGGCTACGCCGCACAAGAGTACATAATCAGACGAATTGTCTCGTTTGGAAATTGTACGCGGAGGCCGAATATGGGAAGCAATAAGAACAAGAAGGGCAAGCCTCGCAGCGCTGATTTGCATACGCAAGACGAGCTAAAAGAGTATCAGGCAAGATTCCAGGGCCTTTTCGACCACGTCTGCAGCGGTGTGGCGATCTACGAAGCGCGAAACGGCGGCGAAGATTTTGTCTTTGTCGATTTCAATCCGGCCGCCGAGCAAATCGAACACATTAAGAAAGAGGATATGATCGGCAAGAACGTCACGGAGGTCTTCCCCGGCGTCAAGCAGTTCGGCCTGCTTGATGTGTTGCGCCGGGTGTACAAGACCGGCGTGCCGGAGCACCACCCCGTCTCGGTCTATAAGGACGAACGCATCGCCGGCTGGCGGGAGAATTACGTCTATCGGCTGCCTTCCGGGCTGGTCGTGGCCGTCTATGACGACATCAGCGCCCGCAAACGCACCGAATTGGTCGCCCGCATGACGGACCAGTGCTTCCGCGCGATCGCCGACTACACGTACGACTGGGAGGTCTGGGTCGGGCCGACCGGCCGGGTCCTGTGGACCAACCCCGCGGCGCAGCGCGTCACCGGCTACAGCATCAAAGAGATCATGGCCATGCCGGAATATCCGGGCCTGTTGGTATACGAGGAGGATCGCAGCCGGATGGCTAAGGCTTTTCAATCCGCCCACAAGGGCGGCACGGGTAACGAGGTCCAGTTTCGCGCCGTGCGCAAGGACGGCCGGATCATCTGGGTCGAGATGTCCTGGCAACCGATTTACGACGATAATGGAGATTCCCTCGGCCACCGCGAAAGCATCCGGGACGTTACCTCGCGCAAGCAGACCGAACAGGCGCTGCTTGACACAAAGGTTAGAAGTGAACAGTAAAATAGTGGAAGGAAAAAGACAGGAGCACTTGACCATGTTTGAAAACGTCATTTCTCGTCGAAGCTTCGTAGGAAATCTGGCGATGGCCGGCGGGGCGCTGGCGGCGGGCATCGGAACGGCCAAGGCTCAGCAACAAAAGGGCGGCGGAAAACTGCATCTGGCCTGCAACCAGTATCCCTGGACCGTGTTCTACGCCCGCGAGAATCGCAACTTCAACCAGGAGCTGGACAAGGGGCTGGGCGAGCTTGCCGCCAGCCGGCTCGACGGCTACGAGCCGCTGGCCAATAATCCGCAGGAAATCGACCAGGTCGGCCCGCTGCTGAAAAAACATGGCCTCGAAATGCGCTCGCTTTACGTCAACAGCGTTTTACACGAAAAAGAAAAGGCCGAGGCGAGCATCGAAGCCGTCCTGGCCATCGCACGAAAGGCCAAAGCCCTCGGCACGGAAATCATCGTGACCAATCCCAGCCCGATTCGCTGGGGTGGGCCGGAGAACAAGGATGACGCTCAACTGAAGGTCCAGGCCGCGTCGCTGGAGAAATTAGGTCGCCGGTTAAGAGAGATAGGGCTGATTCTGTCATACCACAATCACGATATTGAGCTGCGCAACGCTGCCCGCGAGTTTCACCACATGATGGTCGGGACCGACCCGGCCTGTGTGACGCTGTGTCTCGACGCCCACTGGATTTACCGCGGCGCGGGCAACTCGCAGGTCGCGCTGTTCGATGTGCTGAAGCTCTACGGCCCAAGAATTACCGAGCTGCACCTTCGCCAGTCGAAGGACGGCATCTGGACCGAGGCGTTCGGCGAGGGCGACATCGACTACCAGGCCGTGGCGAAGCATTTGCAGGAAATCAATGTCCGGCCGCACATAGTGCTCGAGCAAGCCGTCGAGACCGGCTCACCCAAGACCATGAGCATCGTCGATGCCTTCCAAAAAAGCAGCCAATACGCCCGACAAGTCTTTGCGGAATTCACGTAATCTCTGGCGTTGTTTGGTCGCTCAGTGACAAGCTTCACAAACACCTGAGCACTCAGGACGGAGGAGGCTCGGCAATCGCTTGGTTGCCCTATGAACTTACTGTGAGCACAGCAAGAAAAGTACCAAGCCAGTATAAACACGTGAATATCAGATTGTCTAAATCCTCAAAGACTGTGTCACCTCCAAAGGTTTGCCCTGCCCAGCCTAACCTACCTAAGGTAGCCCAAGAAAAAGATATTACGGATAAGAGTGCAAAAAGACTCTCTGGCACAAGGACATTTCTAATAGGACTCTTGGTCAAATAACCAACACACAATGCACCGGCAACTATTGCTGAGAAAATCGTACCAAACGAACGCAATAGCCTTTTTCGCAGCAGATGGAGGCTGCTTCGCGTGTGTTCTCTTATCCCGGACATGGCTCTCTCTTTGGCTTCCTGATTGGCACCCTTCAACCCTTCGTTGCTTTCAATTTCTTTCTCAAAATCGCAACGCGAACAGTCTTCCAAGAAAACGCCACAGAAAATCAGAGAGGCAAAGGCTTTCAGGTAAATTACAATAGGTGTTCTTGATCTCATTTGGAAGTCCCCTTTCAAAGTTTCGCTTCTTGATCTTGTGTAACTTAAAACGGCGATAGGACGAAGATAATCCGGGTATCGACAGTTTTCAAGATTGTTTATTGGATGGGCGAAAAGGTGGCATTTGCCTGCTGCTTTCGGAGGAATGATCCTTTTTCAGCAGATTCCTCGACTGCGCCTTCGGCTGCGCTCGGAATGACGTGGTATTACGGCACGGGAGCAACGTGGTCGTTTTGCGAAGGCGAACATTTTCCTACGCCAACGGCGCGCCTTGTACTGGTAAGGTTTTGGTTCTGGCTTTTTTGTGCTCGCGGTTGTGGAGGTTTATGTCGAGGATGGTTTTGAGGACAACGAGCACCACGAGGAAGACAGCGGGCGAGCCGAGGGCCATGACAAAAAAGCCGCTGGCGAGAATCGCAACGTGCATCACGACGACGCGTCTGTAGGGGCTGCCCATCAGGTCGTTGGGCTTGGCGGCGGCGTATTCGCCTTTGAGCAGATAATTCTGAACGAACAAGACGCCGAACAGCGGCACAGCATTGGCCGCTAAGAGAGCGATGACCGGGACATCGAGCCAGTCTTTGTTTGCGAGCTTCATCCGCCGGGCGAGCTGGTGCTGCCGCATCGTGCTTGAGACGGCGCTTCAGCCTGTCATTCTATCACGTGGATATTCTTCTTTTTGCACATGTCCTTGAGCACCTTCGGCCAGACGGTGGCGCTGACCTCGCCGATGTGGGCCTTTTTGAGCAGGAGCATGAAGGTCCGCGACTGGCCGATGCCGCCTCCGATGCTCAGCGGAATCTGGTTGTTGATAATCGCCTGATGGTAAGGCAGCTTGAGGAAATCGAGCTGGCCGGAAAGCTCCAATTGCTTCCTGAGCGTCTCGGCGGTAACGCGGACGCCCATCGAGGTCAGCTCGTGGCGGCGCTTGGTGACGGGGTTCCAAACGAGGATGTCGCCGTTCAGGCCGTGCATGGGCCGGCCGTCTTCGCTGGTGGTCTCGGTGACCCAGTCGTCGTAGTCGGCCGCACGCATCTCGTGCGGGTAGCCGTCCTGCAGCACCCAGCCGATGCCGATGATGAAGACGGCGGGGTATTCCTGGACAATGGCGGTTTCTCGCTGCTTACGCGGCAGGTCGGGGTATCTCTCGAGTATCTCTTCGGCGTGGAGGAACGTTAACTCGTCGGGCAGATCGGGGTATTTGTCGCTCTTTAATTTGGGGAAAAGCTCCTGCACGTGCGTCTCGGCGCCCTTGAGGACCTTCCAGATTTTTCGCACCACCTCTCGCAGCAGATCCAGATTTCGCTGTTTGGCGGTGATGGCCAGCTCCCAGTCCCACTGGTCCACGTAGGCGCTGTGGTCGTGGTCGAGGAAGTAGTCCTTGCGGACGGCGCGCATATCGGTGAGCAGGCCCTCGCCGACCTTCATTCCGAATTGCTTCAGCGCCATTCGTTTCCACTTGGTGGCGGCCTGAACAACCTGGGCATCCACCGGATTCTTGTTGCGATCGTTCGAGATGTGGAACTGGATCGGCGTCCGCGAGCCGTCGCGGTCGAGCAGGTCGTTGACGCCGCTCTCGACGTCCACAATCAAAGGGACAGTCACGCGGATAAGATTGAGCTCCTTGCAGAGATTCTGCTCGATATAATCTTTTACGGCATAGGTGGCAAGCTGTGTTTCCTTAGGATTCAACGCAGACTGATAGCCCTGAGGCAGGATTTTCTCCAATTCGGCGTAGTCACCAATTCCCGGGCCGGCCAGGTCGGCTTTCTTTCTGTCTGTCATCGTGAGTTCTCCTGAATATTTGTATATGGATGTCTGTCAAAGCCACGTTTGTTCGTCCCTGCAATGCTGCCAATCATAGTAAACGGGCCAACGGTTTTCAAGATTCTTTCGGCAAATTTGCGGACACACGACACAACTATGTGCTTTTTCTGAGCCAGGCTGCAAATTCTTGCAGGCCGGTCTGAATAAAAGTGGCCGGATGGTAGCCGAGGTCGCGGGCGGCTTTGGTGATGTCGGCGTAGGTGCGTTCGACGTCGCCGGGCTGCAGGGGCAGATGTTCTTTGACGGCTTTCTTGCCGAGGGCCGTTTCGAGCCCGGCGATCAAATCGTTGACGGTAATCGGCCGGGATTCGCCGATGTTGTAAATGTTGAAGCCCCGGCATTTGTCTATCGCAGCGACCGTCCCGTCGATGATGTCGTCGATGTACGTGAAGTCGCGCATCATCGAGCCGTCGCCATAGACGGGAACAGGTTTGCCCTGCTCGATGAGCCTGGCGAATTTGTGGATGGCCAGGTCCGGCCGCTGGCGGGGGCCATAGACGGTGAAAAAACGCAGGCACGTCACGGACATGCCGCAAAGGTAATGATACGTATGGCAGAGCAGCTCGCCCGCTTTCTTGGTCGCCGCGTAGGGCGAGATGGGATAATCAACGTTATCATCCTCGCTGAAGGGCACCTTTTCGTTGTTGCCATAGACGCTCGAACTTGAGCCGAAAATAAACTTGTCAATCTTATGCTCCCTGGCCGATTCAAGCAGAACCACCGTTCCATTGATGTTGACGTCGGCATACAGCAGCGGCTCAGCGATTGACGGACGCACGCCTGCTTTGGCGGCCAGGTGTACGATAACCTCGATGCTCTCGCCAACAACTTCATCCATCGCGGCACGGTCCCGAATATCGGCCTCGACCAGCCGGAAGCTCCCATTATTCAGGCATTCAGCGATGTTCCGGCGTTTGATTTGCGGGTCGTAGAAGCCGTCGAAATTGTCCACGCCGACCACGGACCAGCCGTCGCCAAGAAGCCGTTCGCACAAATGCGAGCCAATAAAGCCGGCGGCTCCCGTAACCAGTGCTTTGTGGTCAGGCATCAGCAGCACCTTTAGCATAACCTCTCGATTGCCCCCGGCCATCCGAGATCGGAGCCGCGAGCCGGAACATTACGCTGAGAAGACAATAATTACTCCGACCGCCGTAACAACCACGGCAATCACCCGAAAGATGAAAACCGGCTGCTTCTGGTACCAGTCGAGTATTCTTCGAATCTTCGCCGGCCCCAGCAGGAATATCAGCATTCCGGAGAGCAGAAAAAGAACTCCGAAAGCAAAGATAATCCAAGGGTATCTACATTCACGAGCACCCACGAAAAAGACGACCGCCAGGGCAAATCTCACGACTCCCGGAAGATACATCCGATTGCCCTTCTTGAAGAACCCCATCAGCCATTTGGCCGCGCCGGGCCGGAGCAAATACACGATCCCGACCAAAGCGAAAACGATACCCAAAAGCTTGATGACGATAACAATGTTCACGAGCTTCTTCCCATATTCGCGCGCGATGTATTTTCACACGGACGCTCGTCCGATACTGTGATACTCAATTCCCGCCTTCCTGACCACCTCGGGATCGTACAGATTTCTGCCGTCGAAAATAATGGATTTCCGCAGCTTTTTTGCGATGGTTTCGAAGTCCGGGTTGCGGAATTCCTGCCAGTCCGTGAAAATAACCAGTGCGTCGGCGCCGTCCAGAGCATCGTATCCGGTCTGGCAGGTCTCGATGGCGCCGCTCAAAGCCGCCGCCGCAGTGGGGGCGGCTTCCGGGTCATAAGCCCTGACTTTCATTCCGCAGTCGAGGAATTTCCTGATGCAGTAGAGCGCCGGCGACTCGCGGACGTCATCGGTCCTCGCCTTAAACGCCAGTCCCCACACGGCCAGCGTCGTGCCGCCTTCCCGCCCGGCAAAGCAGCCGATGACACGTCCTGCAAAGCGTTCCTGCTGACTGACGTTGACCTGCTGAACGGATTTTGCAATGGTCATTTCGACGCCGCACTCGGAGCCGGTGTGAATGAGCGCCCGAACGTCCTTCGGGAAACAACTGCCGCCGAAACCCACGCCGGGAAAAAGAAAGGCCGAGCCGATTCGCGAGTCGCTGCCCAGCCCCTGCCTGACCAGCTCGACGTCCGCCCCGAGCTTCTCGCACAGCGCCGAGATTTCATTCATGAACGAGATCCGGGTCGCCAGCATTGCATTGGCGGCGTACTTGGTCATCTCGGCCGAAGCGGGATCCATAAACAGGATGCGGCTTCTCTTTCGCATGAAGGGGCTGTACAACTGCTGCATGATTTGGCGAACCTGCGGGTTCGTGGTCCCGATGATGATCCGGTCGGGACTCATAAAATCCTCGACGGCGGCGCCTTCCTTCAGGAACTCCGGATTGCTGACGTAATCGAAGGGCGTTTTGGTCCTCGCCTTGATAACGTCCGCGACCTTTTTGTGCGTGCCGACCGGCACGGTGCTCTTGGTGGCGATGATACGGTAGTCGCGGAGATTCCCGGCGATATCGCCGGCGGCGGTAAGAATGGCCGATAAATCACACGATCCGTCCGGCGCCGACGGCGTGCCGACCGCCAGGAAGATGACCGGCGAGCGCTCCACGCCGTACTTCAGATCCGTCGTAAAATGCAGCCGGCCGAGTTTCTCATTGCGTTTGACGATCTCGGTCAGGCCGGGCTCGTAGATGGGAATGACACCGCTCTTCAAACCGGCGATTTTTCCGCTGTCGTTGTCCACGCAGACGACGTTGTTGCCCGCCTCCGCCAGGCAGGCCGACGTCACCAGCCCCACGTATCCGACGCCGACTACACAAATCTGCATCTTGGTAACTCCCGCTGTCTCGCTCAATCCGCGATTTCTATCATGTCCATATCTATCTCCACGCTGGCGGCCTGGCCGAGCATGTCAACCTGCAAGACCAGTCGCGTCGTCCCCCGAGTTCTGGCGACGACTCCCTCCAGCCCCATCAGCGGTCCGGCGATAACCCTGCACTTTTGGCCTTCTTTGATGTACTTGTGCGGGGTCACGGGCACGCCGGCCTGGAGGGCCTGCTCGATCTGCTGCAACTCCATGAGGAGTTTCTGCTGGTCTTTGACTTCAATCAAATTCGCCACGCGGTCGGTCCGCAGCAGCTCAATGCGGTCGTTCTCCCGGCCGCAGAAGAACAGATACCCACCGAACAAAGGCAGCAGAGACCGTATCGTCCTTCGGCTTTTACGCCGGACATTCCACGTCATCGGCAGAAAGTAGCTGATGTTCCGGCGGATCAGGTCATGGGCCAGCGCCTTCTCGTTCCGGCTCTTGGTATGGACCACCCACCACTGGCCGGTGAAATCATGAATGGACTCAACCTGCGGCCATAGCAGAGGCGGGTTTTCGCTTACCTTCAGCACGTTCGTTGCCCTAACTTATTCCGTAAAACTTCAGCACCGTCGCGGCGACGTACTCAATCTGGTCCGGCTGCAATTCGGGGTAAACCGGCAGCGATAAAACTTCGCCGCACAGCCTTTCGGCCACGGGCATGTCGCCCTCGCGATAGCCAAGCTCCCTGAAGCAATCCTGCACATGCAGCGGCTTCGGATAAAACACCGCCGAGCCGACGCCGTTTTCCACTAGATATTTTTGCAGCGCGTCCCTGTCGGGCACGGTGACGGTGTATTGATGATAAATGCCCACGTTGCCTGCATCGATCTTCGGCGTCCTGACCGGCGAGCCGGCAAAGAGCCGGTCATACAGCGCCGCGTGCTCTCTGCGTCGGGCGTTCCAGCTTTCGAGGTACTTGAGCTTAACGTTCAGTACCGCGCCCTGGATGCCGTCGAGACGGAAATTACCCCCGATCACCTTGTAAAAGTATCGCGGATTCTGCCCGTGGTCGCGAAGGATTCTGATGTCCCCGGCTAAGGTGTCCGAGTTCGTGGTGACCAGACCTCCGTCGCCGAAGCCGCCGAGGTTCTTGGTCGGGTAAAACGAAAAGCATCCGCACTCGCCGAAGTTGCCGGCTTTGATGCCGTTCCGGCTGGCGCCGATGGCCTGGGCGGCGTCCTCGATCACCGCCAGATTGTGCCGGCGGGCAATGTCCGTGATCGCTTTCATCCGGGCCAACTGCCCGAACAGGTGCACCGGAATAATGGCCCGCGTCTTTTCGGTGATTTTTTCTTCGATGCCGGCCGCGTCGATGTTGAAGGACTCCGGATCGACATCGACAAAGACCGGCCTGGCCCCGACGCGGACAACGCAGCCGGCCGTAGCAAAAAACGTAAAGGGCGTGGTGATGACCTCGTCGCCCGGTTTCACATCCAGCGCCATCAGGCAGACCAGCAGGGCGTCGGTTCCGCTCGATACGCCGATGGCGTGTTTGCTGCCGCAATAGGCCGCGACGTTCTGCTCGAACTCGGCCACCGCCGGGCCCAGAGCAAAAGCCTGACTCTCGCACACTTCGCTGATCGCCCGCGTCACTTCGTCCCTGATCGTCGCGTACTGCGCCTTCAAATCCAAAATCGGGATGTGCATCCAAACTCCCCGCTAATCCTAAGCTTTGACCACTTTCCTGCCGGCTCCGCGAACACCCGCCGTGGCGTTGCGAGCATCGACGACAAGCTTCGCATGCTTCACGATCCAGCCGTAATCGTAGGCGCTGTGGTCGGTGGAAATCAAAACGACGTCGTAGCCGGCTAACATCGTCGCTGACAATTTCCGGCTGCTCATCTTCAAATCGTGCTGACGCTGCTTATGCGTTCGGGGAATGTACGGATCGTTGTAATCCACCTTCGCGCCCTTTTGCCGCAGCAGCTCAATCAGCTCGATGGAGGGCGACTCCCGCAAATCGTCAATGTCCTTCTTATACGCCAGGCCCAGGACCAGCACCTTCGAGCCTTTGAGACTCTTGCGGCGCTCGTTCAGCGCCTCGATGGTCCTGGCAACAACATAGTGCGGCATACTCGTATTGATTTCGCCGGCCAATTCGATGAACCGCGTCGGCATGCCGTACTGCCGGGCCTTCCACGTCAGATAAAACGGATCAATCGGGATGCAGTGACCGCCCAGCCCCGGACCCGGATAGAACGCCTTGAAGCCGAACGGCTTTGTGCTCGCGGCGCTAATGACCTCCCAAACATCGATGCCCATTCTGTCAAAAACGACTTTCAACTCGTTGACCATGGCGATATTGACGCAGCGATAGACGTTTTCGAGGATCTTTGCGGCCTCAGCCGCTTCGAGGCTGGAGACAGGAACGGTCCGGACGATGGCCGCGCCGTAGAGCCGGCAGGCCATATCCCGGCATCGTTTCGTCAGGCCGCCGACGACCTTCGGAATCGTCTTTGTGGTGAAATCCTTATTGCCCGGGTCCTCGCGTTCGGGCGAATAGGCCAGATAAAAATCCCTGCCGGCTTTGAGGCCGCTGCGTTCCAGTATCGGCGCCATCAGCTCCCTTGTCGTGCCCGGATAGGTCGTGCTCTCGAGCACCACCAACTGGCCCGGCTGCAGATATTTCGCGATGGTCTCGGAGCTGCTGATGATGAACTGCACGTCCGGCTCGCGGTTCTCCGTCAGAGGCGTCGGCACGCAGACCAGGACGGCGTCAACTTTTCGAAGCTGGGCCATGTCGCTCGTAGCGCGAAAGCGGCCCGTGTTCACCATTCGCCGGACATGTTCGTGGGGGACGTGCTTGATGATGCTCCGGCCGGTGTTCAGGACACGAACCTTCTTTTCATCGATGTCGAACCCGACGACCTTCAGACCCGCCGTAGCAAACTCCCTCGCCAAGGGCAACCCCACGTATCCCAGCCCCAAAACGCCGACCACAACGTCCTTCTTCTCGACTCTTTCATTCCACTGCTTCATAAATCATCCCTGTTACTCAAAACCGAACTGTTAGTTTAGAACGGCGGCCGCCAAATGTCAAAAGAATTGGAACCGGCCAATTAAATATTGACTATTTCCCGCTTTCAATCAAGAATTACGCGCAGTTGATCCTTATAGAATGTAAGACAGGCGGCAAACAATCGAAAATCGAAAACTTGTGGTGAGCATAGTCGAACCATCGACAATCGAGTGAACATCCTGTTCACCTGCATCGGCAGGCGCGTCTCGCTGTTAGAGAGCTTTCGCCGGGCGGCCCGCGAACTGAAGCTCGATGCCTCTTTCTTCGGCACCGATACGACCGAGCTAAGCTCCGCGCTCCAGTTATGTGACAAGCGTTTTCTCGTCAGGCCGACCACGCACCCTTGCTATATCGCCGAGCTGCTCTCGATCGTCAGGGCCAACAAGGTCAAGCTGCTTGTCCCGACGGTCGATCTGGACCTCAAGGCTTTAGCCCGGAACAAGGCGAAATTCGCCGCCCTCGGCTGCCGCGTCCTCGTCTCCGAGCCAGACGTCATCGACATCTGTCAGGACAAGAGAAAAACCTATAAGTTCCTGCTCCGAAACAACTTCTCCGCCCCCGTGACCCTCACTATTGCGACGGCCTTGAGAAATCTGAAAAATCGTCAATCGTCAATCGTCAATCGTCAATCGGTTTGTTTTCCCTTATTTGTGAAGCCCTGGGACGGCTCCGCCAGCCGGGGCAACGTCGTCGTGAACAATCGCCAGGAGCTGCTTTTTTACGCCCGGCGCATCCCGAACGCCATCTGCCAGGAATTCGTCGCAGGCGCCGAGCATACGTGCGACGTCTATATTGACTTCAATATGAAGGTTCGTTGCGTTGTGCCGCGACGGCGTATCGAAACCAGAGCGGGCGAGGTCAGTAAGAGCCAGGTGGTCAAGGACCCGCGCATCATGTCTGAAGCAGGCAAGCTCGTCGAGAAACTCGGCGCCGGGCCGGGCGTCGTCACCCTGCAACTGTTTCTGACCGATGACGACAAGGTCAAATTCATCGAGATCAATCCGCGCTTCGGCGGCGGCGTGCCGCTCTCCATCAAGGCCGGCGCCAACTTCCCCAAATGGATCCTCCAGGAGCTGACCGGCAGAAAGCCAAACATCCGCCCCGACGCCTTCCAGGACGGCCTAATCATGCTCCGCTACGACAGCGAAGTCTGGCTCGAAGGTCCATAGCCGCGTAACGCCTCACGCCAACAATCAACAGCTGGCTGCAAATCACGGCCCGACATTTTGTCTTGACGTGGAGGGCGTAATGCTGCAAGATGCCGCAGGTAAAGAGATTCGATATATGCGAACCATGGAGCGATCACAAACAACGGTCAGAACAAAACGAGGCATGTTATCCTCTATTCCCGCCGTGAGTAAAACGTTCGGGGCCTATGAGATCGTCCGTACCGATGCGTTCCGTTGGCTTGACAAGGCTCGACCCTCTTCAATCCACGCGGTAGTCACGGATCCGCCTTACGGTCTTATCGAATATACGCCCCTCCAATTGGAGAAAATGCGGAATGGGGAAGGCGGCGTCTGGCGCATCCCGCCGTCGTTTGACGGCTGCCAGCGCAGGCCGCTGCCTCGCTTCACAGTTCTAACCGAAGCTGATCGCTTGGAACTGCGGACTTTCTTCAAGCGCCTTGCGGAGGGTCTGCTTCGAGCGCTGGTGCCGGGTGCGCATGTGTTTATCGCGACGAATCCCCTGGTGTCCTACCTGGTGTACGAACCGTTCATCTCGGCCGGATTTGAAAAACGGGGTGAGATTATCCGCGTGGTTCATACTCTGCGAGGCGGCGACCGACCCAAGAACGCTCACAACGAATTTCCGGAAATTTCCGTTATGCCAAAATCCTGCTGGGAACCCTGGGGCCTCTTTCGCAAACCCTGCGAGGGACGAGTTCAGGACAACTTAAGAAAGTGGAAGACAGGCGGCCTGAGGCGGATCTCCGCAGACGAGCCGTTCAAAGATCTGATCTACTCGTCCCCTGCACGCGGCATCGAGCGAGACATCGCCCCGCACCCGTCTATCAAACCCCAACATTTCCTGCGCCAACTAGTCCGCGCTGCCTTGCCCCTCTCTGAAGGCGTAATCCTTGACCCGTTCATGGGATCCGGCTCCACCATCGCCGCCGCCACCGCTGGTGGCCTGCGCAGCATCGGCTTGGAAGTGAACAAGCAATACTTTGAGCTCGCAACCAAGGCTATCCCTGCCCTGGCTCAATACGTTCCCAAGGAGGTCAATAGAAATGGCGCGAAAAGATGACTGCAACGCGAATGTTGCCCTGCCAGCCGGTCTCACGCTTGGCGCGATTCTCAAAGCGGTAAGCTATATCGAGCGGGAATTGGCGGACCTTGTTGACATTTACTATGAACAAATGAATGTCTTTAGTGCGATCGTTGGTATTTTCGGCACGAAGGCTTTGGATTCGGTGAGCAATTACGAAAAGCACCGCCACGCGGATACCGCTCAACAACGTTTCCCCGATCTATGCCGCCGCGGTTTTGGTCCGTCGGATCCGCACAATTGCCTTGAGAGCAAAGGGAGCAAGCGCCCCTGGGCCATACAGTCTCATTATGATCACCCCGGCTGGTACATCATTTGGCGGTATCTCGTAGATCCAACGGAGTCGCTTGAACAAGGCAAGCCAGTGATCATCTGGCGTGTGGACGTGATTTTCATCCAGAAAGAAGATTGGAAGTACGAGAAGAGCAGTGCCAGCGAGACCGGCGGCGGTAGAACTCATACCTTCGGAGTGCGAAATGTCGCACAGATACTCAAGGGTCATGCGATTTACCAGCGAAGAGACGTTATCATCCGCGACGGCAAGCCCGTTCCCCGAAACGGCGACCTGCAGTGACTTGGTGCGAAGCATCGCACGCGACGTGTTGGAAGGATTCCCTCTTCCAAATAGTCAATAGCCAATAATCAATAGTAAATTGTTACGTGGTCACGCTCAGGTATTGCGTGTCGGCGGCGAAGCGCATCGCTCCTTCGTAGGCAGCCGGGACGAGCAGGCAATCGCCGGCGCGAAATTCGACGAGGCTTCCTTTGGTTCCCAAAATGGTCCCGCAGCCGGACATGATAATCAGCGTCTTCATCTGGCCGGGCGAGAGCAGCAGCCCGCAGTTTTGGCTCTGATGACCCTTGTCGATCTTGAAATACCCGCAATCCACCAGCCGGCCCATCGTCGTGACCGGTCCGTCAATTCTGCCGGACTCGCCCGATACGCCGAAGGTCCGGCTCTCCTCAGACGGATCGAAGTGAATGCTCTCCAACGCCTGCTCGATGTGCAGCTCGCGGGCGTGGCCGGCGTCATCGAGGCGGTTCCAGTCGAAGACGCGGTACGTCGTATCCGAGGGCGTTTGAATCTCGGCGATCAGCAGGCCCGGCCCAATCGCATGGGCGGTCCCGGCGGGAAGAAAATGACACTCGCCCGCCGCGACCGGCACCTTCGCCAACGTATCGGCGACCGTGCCTTTTCCTATCGCCTCGGCGAACCGCTCTTTTGTGACACCCTTCTTGACGCCCTTATAAATGACCGCGCCCGGCTCGGCGGCAATGATATACCAGCACTCGGTCTTCGGCTCGCCGGCGCCCATCCGCCGGCAGGTTTGCGGGTCGGGGTGGACCTGTACGCTCAGAATGTCCTGGCAATCGAGCAACTTGACGAGCAGGGGAAAAGGCCCGGCGAAACTTGTGTCCCCCATGATTTCTTTCGGATACTGTTCAATCGCCGAGCGGAGCGTCCGGCCGGCCAATTCGCCGTTGGCAATGACGGATTTATCCTCCGGCAGGTCGGCCAATTCCCAGCTTTCGCCGATCTTCTGCCCCGGCGGCAAATCCTTGCCGAAGACCTCAGCCAGCTTCCGCCCGCCCCAAATCCGCTGCTTATATATCGGCCCAAACTTTAACGGATACGCTTCCACGCCGCCTATTCTACCCCCAACCCACCGGCCCGTCCAACCGAATCCACCCGATCTTGGCGCTGTCCCGCCCGACGCCTAACCATAGTTGGGCTCTATTGCCAACATTCGCTTTCGGGTCTGAGGTTGCATGAAAGCCAGCTCTCGGCGAAAAGGGCAAAATCCTGGAAATCGACTTTGCAATCGTCATTCAAATCAGCCGGCAGCTTCTGCATGCACACCGGACGGGCCAAATGTTCTCGCACCCACTCTAAAGCAGGCTCGTGGTTCGGTTCGTCATCGACGTTAAAGACAACGTAGATAGGGTATGAGCCGTTCACGACGTCGCTCGTGTTGTAGAGTTCCAGTTCAAGCAGGTATATCCCCTTGCCGGGGTCATTTGTGCCGGGGCCGGTCAATGTGAAGACAAGGTGTCGATGCCAGGAGCCGTCAGCAGCCACGGGAATATCGAAGCCGGAGACGAACCCGGGGCCGGTTTCGCGTATCCGCTGCATATAGCTGACTATCATCGTCTCTTGCGTAGAGGAAATCAAAGGGTCAAAACCGCCTCCGCTCCAGCGTTTCAGGGCGTCGCGTATATTGAACCCGACGGCGGTTCCCGCCGGAAAAGTTCCGGGTTCAGAGTCAAAACCAGGCTCGTCCGTCGAAAAGAATTCGTCCTTCAGCAGCTCCGCCGGCAATACTCTCGGCTCAACGATAATTGAGCTAAACTCCACCTTCAGTTCAAAGTCACCTTCATGAGTATGTTGAGCTCTTGCACCATAGCAAAACAGCAAAACGATAAACACGGCTGTAAGAAATCGAAATGTTCTCATAATCTCCTCACATTCTCTCTCATAATACGGTTTTTCAATATGCCACTTTCGGGTCAAAACTGTTATGCTGCCAGTTCCTATAGACATCCCGGAACATTCTGGCCTCGGCGTGGCCGTCAAGAAATCCGTAGTTGGAGCGTGCTTCCCATGATTTGGTCTTGCCGCCATGCGCATTGGTCTGAATCTGGCCGGCCGCCTTAACGGGGGGAGAATCCGGCTGGCCCGGCACGTACCAGGTTTCAACATGGGGATGGTCCGCACCGGCGAACGGGCCCTCAAAAGCCATGATAAGAAAATGAACGGTGCCCGATGGCCTGCGGATTTCCGACAGCTTTCTATAGGGTTTTTCCGGTGCCGTCGTGGTGAGGTAATTATTGATGCCGTAGCTCGTTCGGCGAAACTGGTCCGTTGTCGGTGGAACCGGTATTCCCTGACCTCCTTCTTCGACGGGCCAATGAGGGCTCTTGTCCACGGGAGAACGGTACAGCAGCTTGTTCTTGTAGTACGGCTGAAGAGTGTTAATCCATGCGACTTCCTCTTTTGCATGGGCTCCGCCGTGGGCAAGACCCACGTTGACAAAGTATCCATCCCAATCCAGCATGTACATCCAATGGGCGATCTCCATGTTTCGCATGTTACTGAGGCATTTTATTCGCAGGGCCGACAAGCGTGACTTTTGAAGCGCGGGCATCAGAATGCCCATCAAGAGTGCGATGACCGCAATGACGACCAGCAGCTCCACTAATGTGAAAGCGCGAGTAAGTTTCATAACGCCGCTCCTTTCCCCCGTCCGATGATGGACGTTCGCCGACGGGTTGGCGGGAGTATCAAGATTCATTTGAATTTCGAGATCATGCCGTCCTACGTCTTTACAACGGCGGCGGGGGACGCGGTCCGAAAGGCTCGTGATAAAATGTAATTACAAGAGATTGAGATGGAGATTCAAAATTGTTTTCAAAAAGGGCGGTATTGAGAGTGATTATCTGTGATTCTGGGGCAAATTGAGTAGGTGTTGTTTGCAGGAGTTGGCAGATCGTACACCGGCTATCCTGGTGTTCATGGCTCAACAAATGCAGATGCAGTGTAAATCCTGTAACCAAAGCCACGAAGCCGATGGTCATAAAAATGAGATTGATTGTTCGGGTTTTGTGGAGCAGGTTACACATGAGAGTTTGCTTTAAAGAATCTTTCCTTCAAGCCAGCCAATTCTGACTTTCTCTTTTGGCCCAAAAGCAGGAATGTATGGTTTTATGTCCAATAACGGAGAGCCATCGACTATATCAATACCTTTCACAGAGAGAATATTTCCTTTCCGCTTTAACAGCTTGACTACCGTCAGACCAATTTGGTTCGGCCTTCTTGGGTATCTGGTGGCAAATAAGCCGCGTAATTCATCATCGAGGAAAGGTTTAACTTTTAAGCGATACCCTTTTGATTTATGAAGTCTGTATATTAGGATTAAATGCGAGAATCCTTCTATATCGCTGAGACCATCTTGATAGTGTTTGGATATCTCTACCCTGCCTATAGCTTCTGATTTGAATGGCTGGATAGGGGTATCTTTTTTGCACTTAAATGGCGTATGGATAACTCCTATCGGACAGACCTTCACTACCACACCCCTTTCTAATGGCAACCGTGCTGGCGACAGGCATTTTCTACGGTAATTTCTCCTAATGCATTCGCTCGATATTCTTCGATTACCTCTTGGACGTCAGAGCCTGAGGCTTTATATGCCCGGACTCCTGCCTGATTAAGCTTTTGGATCGCGCGCATACCCATGCCAGAGCAAACAACCGCATCGATACCTTCACTTGCCAAGACATCGATTGGATTACAAGTGCCATGTATGTGGTGCTGATTTGAATTGTCAATCGTCTGGCAATTATCTTTTTCTGTATCGTAGATGGTAAAATATGGTGCGCTTCCAAAATGCCCATGCACTTTTGCTGATTTTCCTTCATTCGTTTCTGTTGGAATACATATCTTCATAATTGAAATCTCCTGCATCTTCCTCGGCCGAAGCCTGGGGCGCCTTTCCTTGCGTAACCCCTATCATCCTCGGCCCTGTGAATATTTGTGTTTTTGCACTGAGGACACTCTCGCGGCCTTCCCGTTCCATGAGGAATTTGCCACACGTGGTCACAGGCAGAACAGTCGAACTTCCTCATTTGTGCCATGGCATACGTGCCTCCTTCTATCTTCAACGCCTTTCCGTTTAATAATGCATCGGCAATCTTCTTATGGGCAGAATCTATGATGTTGCCGAACGTCTGCCGGGAAACATTCATTTTCGAAGCTGCTTCTTCCTGATACATTCCCTCCAGATCTGCCAGGCGAACTGCTTCCAGCTCATCCATAGCCAAGCCCACCTCTTCCAATTCGCGCACGGGGATACCGCGCGGCTTGAAATAGTCTGATTTCGGATCACAACATACTCTTCTACATTTGCGCGGTCGCGGCATAGCCTTCTCTTTATTATTGGCATATGCCAATAATATAAACTGACTCATTTTTCATGTCAACAGAAATTTTGAACAAAAAAGTCAAGACGCCTCCATATCAACACAACCTCTCATAAACTTGGCAGTCAGCCGCATAACAGCATTTTCTGAGGCTGCCCGAATCACTTTAGAACCCTCATGGCTTCACGCGCACACGGGGCAGAGGCCTTCGAGGCGGACCTGCTGGCGGCGGATGATGAAGCCTTTGTGGGGACTTCTGGCCATCGGCAGCGAGATGTCCGTCAGGCAGTGCGTCTGGCCGCAGCTCGTGCAGGTAAAATGGGGATGGCACTGATGCTCGGTGCAATGGCGGGCCAGCTCAAAATGCCGGGCTCGTTTGTCTATGAATACCTTATGCACCAAGCCGACCTTGAGCAGGCTTTCGAGCGTCCGGTAGATTGTCACCTTGTCGAAATGTCCTTCACCCGACCGCCGGGCAATCTGGTCGTGGCTGAGGGGGCCGCCGGCCCGCAGCAGCACCTTCAGTATAGCCACGCGGCCGGCCGTGCAGTAGAGCTTCGCCGCCTTGAGCATCGTACCGGCCTGAGTGTCCAGATTCGACTTTGTCATTTTGCCCCTCGCAAGATTACGCCGCTGCGGTTCTGTCGAATCAGTGGTGGCAGTGGCATGCGCCGCCTTGCGATTTGATGAACAGCAGCGGAAAGACAATATCGCCGAAACAGCAGGGCAGCCAGACGGCCAGGAACAGAAATATGAAGCTGCCAACCAGATTCCATGCCGATAGCCGGCCATCCATGGCCATCATAATATGGAAGGATGACGCCCACGTGCTCAGGAGGATATGGCCTGCGTGGGGGAGCTTGGTTCTGGGCCGAAGGATGGCCGCAAGTATTCCGACCGCCGCGGCCGGAAGAACAATATACCATGCCTCGATGAATCCTATGTGTGCCTCTTCTACGAAACCCATGTGTTCATGGCCATGTGGGTTAATCTTCATCCCCAGAATCAATTCGCCGATGTATGGTATAAGCGAATCGCTGAAGGTCGCAAGAAACACGGAGCCAAAAAATCCTATAAGCACAATCCCCAAAAATCTGCGGACGGGGCTGTGAAGCTCAAACATTGACGTCATGACTATTGTACTCAACAGGACGTGAGCAGGATGAAAGACATAAAATATTCTGAGGTTTGTTTCGTATTCGAGATTCCTGAACAGTACCATGCACAAAATACCCGTGACGGCTCCAAGCAGCGTGAACGGGGCGTGACTTCGCAGCTCGACAAGAATCGCCATCCTTCTTGTTTGAATTCCCATTTAGCACTCCAGCACTTGTAATGACCGAAACTCATGGCTCTATAATTACTTTAACATTATACTATAGAAATTGCAACTAAGTTGCAAATCTTTTTTGGATTTTTTTCTTCGATTATTCTCATCCAGGCTCTCTGGTGTGCGTTCTATCATGTCAAGTCCGGTGAATATGACCGCCGGATCGAGACATCTGGCGGCGGATAAGGCGTGTCTATCCTTCGCGGCCAGATCTCTGCGCTTTGCTACGTGTCTCCACTCCGGCCTCCTCCGGCCTTCGGTCGAAACGACGGGTGGCATCCTCAAGCGAAGCTTGGGGATGGCTATTCGCACGTCAGCCATGCCCAAAGGCTCCGCCTTTGAGCCTGCCACCCATCACCACCGAATGCCGACCGCACCCGCCCGGGGACCAAAAAGCATTGCAAATCGGCGGCTCGCGGTGTAAATAATAGTTGAGAACGCGGGGCCTGGGCCTCGAAATGCAACAGGACACAGAAAATGAGAGTCATACAAGCGGTATCAGAGCTGGGGCGAATCGCCAAAGGCGGCGTCCTGACAATCGGCAACTTTGACGGCGTGCACCTGGGCCATCAGGAGATTCTGGCCGCCGCCAGGCGGGCCGCCGACCAGCGCGGGGCCAAATTGGTCGTGATGACGTTTGAGCCGCACCCGGTTGCCATCCTGCACCCGGAGAAGGCCCCGGGCATGTTGACGCCTCTGGAGCTGAAAACGGATATGCTGGCGCAATACGGCGTCGATTGCCTGATTGTGCTCAAGAGCGACCGCGAGCTGCTGGATCTATCGCCGGAAGATTTCGTGGGCCGCTTTCTTGTTGAAAACGTCCGGCCGAGCGAGGTTGTCGAGGGCAGTGATTTCAACTTCGGAGCCGCACGCGCCGGCACGACTGATACGCTGCGGAAGCTCGGAATCCAGGAAAGCTTCGAGGTATTCGTCATCGAGCCGAGGGAAATCAGGCTTTCAACGGGCCAGAACGTCCGGGTATCGAGCACGATGATCCGCTACATGCTCGAAAGCGGCCATGTCGCCGACGCCGGCGCCGCTTTGGGCCGGCCGTACCGGCTCGTCGAAGAAATCATCCCCGGGCGGGGCATCGGCAGAAAATTGGGCTTTCCCACCCTGAACATGAAGAAACCCAGGCAGGTCATTCCCGCCGAAGGCGTCTATGCCGGCTTCGTGCGAGTCGGCAAGACCGTACAGGATGTCCTGGCCTGCAAAGAAGCGCTGCCGGCCGCCTACAGCATCGGTCAGGCAAGAACCTACGGCGACGAATTCCCGCTGCTAATAGAGGCCCACCTGCTAAGCGAACAAGTCAGCCATGCCCCGGGCGAGTTTATGGCCATGGATTTCGTCGAGCGGATCCGCAGCCAGCACAAATTCAAGAACCCCGAAGACCTCTGCCGGCAGATCGCCAAAGACTGCGAAGAAGCAAAGCGGATACTGCACGCGGATTGAGCGAACGACTCAATCAGGAGTAGTCCCTGCCAGACCAGGCGGCCAATACTCGTTATCGGCTTTCACAATCGCAGGCGATGCGGTATAATGCCACGTGTGAATTCAAAAGATACAATCGCCGAAGTGCGGCGGATTTTGACACCCCTATTGAGGTGACGTGTTATGTTCGGTTATGAGTTAGCGGTTATCGGGCTGATGCTCTTTTTCAATGCCGTCTTCGCCGCCTACGAGATGGGTCTTGCTTCCATATCGCGGGCCAGGCTTGCTGTTCTGCACAACGAAAAAAAGAGAGGCGCCACCGAAGCCCTGTTTATGAAAGAGAGGATGGAGGCGAGCCTGGCGATAGTTCAGCTCGGCGTGACGGTGGTTGGGGCCGTGGCGGCGGCGACCGGCGGGGCGGGCGTGCAGGACGAGTTTGCCCCTTATCTGCACCAGGCGTTCGGCGTTTCCGAGGCGTCCGCGAAGGCGCTGGCGATTGTGCTCTTGATCATACCACTGACTTTCGTGACGGTGGTTTTTGCCGAGCTTGTGCCGAAGATGATTGCCCTCAAAAATAATGAGGCCGTCGTATTGAAATTATCCCCGTGGATGAAGGCGCTTTCGCGGATTGCTTACCCGATTGTAGCGGTGATCGAGGCTACACTAAGGAAGGTCGTGGACCTGCTGACGCCGTTCGGGCAGCGGGAAACCGGCCGCCACAAGCAATGGGTGCATGAATTGACGGCCGCAGTCTCACTGGCTCGAGCATCAAAGCTTCTGGGCGAGCGGGAGGAAAAGATCGTTTTGGCCGCCGCGCATTTATCGACTCGGCCGGCGCACGACATTTTCATGCCGGCGCAGGACATCTCGATGATCTATGTGGGAAGCAGCTTAATGGAGGCCCTGGTCAAGGCGCATCTTGACATGCACACGAGGTTCCCCGTGTGTTCGGTGGAAAATGACCCTCAGAGTATACAGGGATACGTGAATTTCAAGGATATTGTGGCGGCGTTGAAGGTTAATCCTTCCGATCCGAGCGTCAAGGGAATAACCCGGCCGATTCAGAAGGTCGTGGAAGACATGCCTTTGTCGGTCCTGCTGGAGACGATGATCCAGCAGAAAACGCACATCGTCATTGTCGTATCGCAGGAAGGAACTGTTCTGGGGATGGTGACGCTGGAAGACGTGATCGAGGAGCTTGTCGGCGAGATTGAGGATGAATTTGACCGTCTGCCGACGCACATTCATCCGTGCGGCGCCGCCTGGATTATGGGGGGCGGCGTGCCGATGAGCACCGTGGCATCGACCGTCGGGCTGCCGTGGCAGGCCATCGCCGGCGCCAGCCGGATTCCGACGCTGGCCGAGTGGTGTACGCAACACGCCCAGCCGACCCTAAAAGGCGGCGAGGCCATCGAGGCGGATAACCTCCACGTCCTGCCGCGTAAGTTCCGCAGAAAAAAAGTGCTGGAGGCAACGGTAGCCGTCAAACACCAGGCTGCTTCTTAGATAATGGCTGTGATTGCTGCGTGGGCGGTCTGCTGATGATCGTACAGTAACGAGTCATTTTACCTGGGGCCCGTCGGCTTTGTGGATGTGACTTCTATGGTGAACGGAAAAAGTCTTGAACAAGCGATAGCATTAATAGGGAAATCCGAGAGTATTCTGGTTGTGACGCATACCAAGCCGGACGGGGATGCGTGCGGGTGCGTCGCGGCGATGTGCGAGGCGCTGCGGGCGCTCGGCAAGAAGGCTAGGCCGCTAATGCTCTCGCCGGTGCCGCAATGGTATGAGTTCCTGTTTAACGAAAGGATTGCCGTTCTCGGCGAAGATGTCCGGCTCGAAGAATTGGCGGCAGGGCGGTTCGATTTGGTTGTCATCGTTGATACCAACAGCGCCAGTCAATTGCCCAAATTCGACGAGTATTTGAAACAGAGCGACGCGCCGGTCCTGGTCATCGACCATCACGAGACATCCGACGGCCTCGGTGACGTCGAGGTGGTTGACAGGAGCGCCGCGGCGGCGGGCCTGATCGTTCTGGATTTGCTCAAGCACGCCGGCTGGCCGGTCACCGGGCGAATCGCCGAGGCGCTGTTTGTCGCCGTCGCCACGGACACCGGCTGGTTCCAGTTCAGCAATACCGACAGCCGGAGCTATCGCGCCTGCGCCGAGCTGATCGACGCCGGGGCAAAGCCGACGCACATCTACACGAGCCTATATCAGAACTTCTCGCAACAGCGTTTCAGGCTGATGGTGGCGATGCTGGATTCCCTCGAGCTGCACCTCGACGGCCGGTACGCGGCTATGCAAATCACCCAGCAGGATTTCGAACGTACGGGCGCCGCATACAGCGACACCGAAAACCTCATCAACGAGCCTCATCGCATGGGCACAGTCAGGGCGTCGGCCCTGTTCATCGAGCTTAAAGACGGCCGAATTCGATGCTCGCTGCGAAGCAGGGGGGGGCCGGACGTCAGCCAAATCGCCGTCCAGTTCGGCGGCGGAGGCCACACCATGGCCGCCGGAACCTACCTTCCCGGCCCGCTGGAAAACGCCAAACAGCTCATCCTTGCGGAAATGGAAAAGTGGCTGTAAAGCAGTTTTTTCAGCCATGCCTTCCACGGGGCTAAATTCGTCGCCAAAACCTCGAATTTCATAAAAACTCGCCATTTTTGCCGTTCATCTATGCAAGCTGATCTGGCAAACAGAGTAAAATGTCAAGATTACCCCTTGACAAAATAGGCAGGTTTGGTACAATAGTATAATTGCACGGTGGGGTACCCGTGTAAACACACAGTGCGATAGTGTATCCGGCAGTACTCGATACGAGGAAGGATGTGATGAGGCGGACGGAGGACGGGTAAAGTGCGGCGGGGATTTCAGCGGGAAAAATACACAACGTCACAAGTTCGCTGTCATTTAGATGCTTTAGAAAGTTAATACCGTGTTATTTGAAAGAAGGGCCTTACAGAAAAACTGTTCAGGGAAGGGGAAAATATATGAAAAGACAAAATAAGAATAAGAGACTGTCGTTAGCATTTTTGCTGTTCGCAATGCTTGTGCTGACGCCGGCGGCAATGGCTGCTACAATCTCGACGGACCAGGAGGATTACGGACCGGATGAAATAGTGTACATATCCGGCTCCGGCTTCGATATTTATTCGGTCATTACCGTGACTATTGTCGGGCCGGATGAGTGGGGAACGGACCAATTTGACAGCCTCAGCTCACCCGGGTGGGTTTATTGGTCGTTCCAGGAGCCGGACAAATTCGTTATCGGGTATCTAAAGACAAAGTGCGAAGGAACTTTCACGGTAACAGCTATAGATGCTGCTGGAAACACTGCAACAACAACATTTACAGACTCAATAAACATTGCAAGTGTCTTTACTTCAAATTCAGGAGGTACTCTAACAAGTAGCTTTACGACCACCGATAATGTGTATGCGGTAGTTGTAGGAGGAGGTTCAGATTCAGGACAACCGGCGCCAACGGTGAGGATCTATGTGGTGGCATCTCCTCTCCCTGCTCAGAACGGGATCCTAACTGACGTATCTGGAGGTTATGAAATTCGGACTATCAGCGTCGTCGGAAATAATGGCCCCTATCTTATTTGGCCAGCTAATACCTCAGCAGGCACTTACTACGTTGTTGTCGATGAAGATCAAGACGGTATCTATGAGAGTAGTGCAAGAACGTATAGTTTTACTGTATCCGCGCCAGTCAACGTAGGGCCAACGGCCGCTTTCAGTTGGTCGCCTGAGCCACAGGACGAAGGTTCCCCCGTTGCTTTCACTGATGAGTCCACCGATTCCGATGGGACTATCGCCTCCTGGTCGTGGGATTTCGGCGACGGCGGAACCAGTACCGCCCAGAGCCCATCCCACACTTATTCAGACGGTGGCATCTACACTGTGCAACTGACAGTGACCGATGACGACGGCTCTACTGATACAGTCACCCATGATGTGACCATTAGCAATATCGTGACGGCAGATGTGACTTTTGACCAAACCGGCGTTGGTGGGGACTTTCTCGGAGTGGTTGTGACTATCGACGGCACAAACTATGGTGTCCTGGACCTGCCGGTCACCATCACGAAAGAGGTCGATGACACCATTTCTTTCGCATATTACTCGCCGCTCATAGTAGATGGCAAGCAATACGTCTGGACGTCAACAAGCGGATTGTCCAGCGCTCAAAGTGACACAATAACCGTCGCCAGCGGCGGCGGGGCAGTCACCGGCAACTACGGCACCCAGTATTACCTGACCGTTACTTCACCTTACGGCCTGCCAACATCCGGCGAAGGATGGTATGACGCCGGCGATCCCGCTTATGCAGGCCTGGCCAGCGGCATCGAATCCCCCGCACCGGGCATTCAATACATCTTTGATAGCTGGTCCGGTGATGCTTCGGGCAGTGACTACTCGGCAAGCAATGCAATTACTATGGACGGGCCCAAAGAAGCTATCGCTGTTTGGACCACCCAATACTACCTGATGGTGCTTACCGACCCGTCCGAGGTCTTGACACTCAATCCTGCGGCAGTATCCGGCGAGGGCTGGTACGATGCTGATGAGATCGCCACTGTTGACGCCCTGCAGAACGTGGATAGAGCGCCCGGCGAAAGATACGACTTCCGAAGCTGGACGGGAGCTACACCAACCGGCACCGGCAACGAGGCCGCAGTGCTCATGGATGAACCCAAAATCGTAACCGCAAACTATCAGTTGCAGTATGAATTGACCCTTGTCACGGACCCGCCGGCCGTCACCATTCCGACGGGTGGAGGCTGGTATGATGCAGAAGATGACGCTTCCATATCCACCGATGAGAACGTTGATATTGTGGCCGGCGAGTCGCGCCACCACTTCACCGGCTGGACGACCGGCGACATGACCGAGATAGACGACCCGACAGCCGCTTCCACCACCGTCTATATGGACAAGGCCAAGACGGTCACCGCCAACTACGTCACCCAGTACCGGGTCACCTTCGAGCAGACGGGACTGAATGGCACCGCGACCGGAACCGTGGCTACGTATGAAGTCGATACTCTCGGTGCAACTACCCTTGAATTCCCGGATTTCCCCGAGGGTCTCTGGGTCGATGAGGGCGAAATTGTAACGTATGCTTACGAGATTCTCGTAGCCAGCACCACGCCGGGTTATCAGTTCTGGCTGTCCAGCGTCACCGGACCGGCCTCGCCCATAACGGTGGACGGCGCCGTCACCATAACCGGCAACTACACAGAGCTGCCCAAGAGCGCGGTGACGACCAGCAGCTTATGTCCGTTCGATGTTGACTCGGCCCTTGATGGTCAGCAGTTCCGTCTTATCTTCACACAGGACCCGACTAACATCAGCACCTTCAAGCTGACGGCAAGCAACCCCGGCCAGTTCTACTATAACGTCTTCTACGTCGGGACACCCGGCCAAACTGCGGCTTTAACCATTGACGTTCCAGAGCCGTTTGTCACACAGGGCGCCATGCCGGTACACGTCTATGCAAATGTCAGCCTTAATGGTGAATGCTTTATCCCGGCCGATGAAATTGCCGCCTTCAACGCTCAGCCCGGCAATAATCCGGATTACGCCGTCAATGTAACGGTGCCGGACACCGGGCTGGTGTACGTAGCGATTCACCTCGATTACGGCCTGAAGAAAACGGTCGGCTACTCGCCATACGGAAACAACGCTGTTTCCAGCACAAAGCGTATCGACGACCTTACCGACTATGATTTCGCAGTCGGCGGCGACATGACGGATGCGCAGACCGTTCAAAACCAGAACGTATTCAAGAAAATCCCCGGCTTCGGCGGAATAGTCGTAGATGGGAGTGATCAACCGATAGAGGGTGCAACCGTCACAATTACTGGACCGGGTGTATATACCCCCGTCTCTACTGACGCGGATGGTTTCTATTACCTCTACTACAAGCACAAAGGTAAAGACGCCACGTTCACAGTAGGATGCTCCGGTCAATTAGTGCCCGTAGTCATGAAAGCAAACCGCTTTGTGGAGGTGAACTTCGTAGTCCTGTAGTGTTATAGGCTTGATGTTTCTTAGCACAATCAAAAGGGCGGAAGTTCAACTGACTTTCGCCCTCTTTCTTTTCTACCCTGAATCACGGGGCAGCTTGTTATCCGCCAACGTGGCGTAATCGAGAGAATCGACAAATCCGTCGCCGTTGAAATCGGTCGAGCCGGTCTCCGGTCCCGTCTCGGCGAAGATGCCGTAACGTGAGCCGTCCTGCTCGTCGCTTTGCCAGACGGCGGCGAAACGCCCGTCGTCACGCATCGCCACCGCCGGATACCGCTGGTCGCCCTCGACGAACGTGTTGAGCTGGAACTGTCCGCCGAGCGGCTGGCTCAGGTTATCGAATCTTTGGCCGAAGATATCCCGCTGGTTCGCGTCATTCGGATCGACCCTGCTATCCCAAACAATGACAAACTCACCCCGGCTGTTCATAGCAGCCTGCGGATACTGCTGCGCCCCGTCAAGGGTCGTATTGACGATGAACTGCCCGCCGAGGGGCGCGCCGTTCGGGTCAAACAGCCGGGCGTGAATATCATCCCGTCCGGCCAGGTCCGGGTCTCCGTCCCAGGACGCAACGAAGAATCCTGCCATATCCATCGCGACCGACGGCCTCGTGACGGAGCCGAAACCGATTGTGCTGACTTCGAATGTATCACCTGCCGCCGTGCCATCGGCGTTGAACAGCCGGGCCATGATCGAATTGCTGCGCTTATCGCGCATCCAGACCACAACGAAATTACCGTTCGCATCGGCGGCCACGTCCGGATACCGATAGACCGACGCATCGTCGTGAACGATAAATTCGGTTCCGAGTTTTCCGCCGGAAGCGTCATAGCGTTGGCCGCATATCGCCCTGTCGCCATCCTGCGGGAGATCGGCGCTCTCCCAGACGACAATCAGCGTGCCGTCACCGCCGACGGCCGCGCCGGCGTAAAGCTGCTTGCCGGCGGTGTAGCTGTTGACGCCGGACTCCTCGCCCAGAGGCAGGCCGTTCGGATCGAAACGCCGGACGAAAATGTCTTCATTGGCATCCTCGACGGACCCCGGCCCCTGCCAGCAGACGACGAAACCGGCCGCTGCGTCCATTGCCACGGCCGGCTCCGCCTGGTTTCCGGAGGAGGCTGCATTGACTTGGAATTCTTTCCCCACGAGCGTACAATTCGGATCGAAACGTTGGGCGAAAATGCCGTTCGAGCTGTCATCCTGGTCATAGCTGCTCCAGACCACCACGAAATCCCCATCCGGGTTCATCGCTATCGCCGCGTTTTTCTGATCGTTGCTCGTGTGGGTGTTGACCTGGAACTCCGCCCCGCAAATCGGGCCCAGGAACAGCCCCATCAGTAAACCGCAAACAAACCGATGTCTCATCAGCTTCCTCCATACCGGCCACCCCGGCCGATGGTTTCCCTTGTACAGATACTCATACACTATTTGCCCTTGCTACATTAACAGCGTTTGGCAGACCCAAAATGTGGATGACAAAATCCAAATTTTTTCAAAAAAAGTGAAAAAAACTTTGGGATGAAGACAGAAAAACGCTATAAGGCAAGCTGCCGCAAAAAGTTACAAACACTTGGCAGACAAGGCCAAATATTCAATAACAACGGATCAAGAACCCCAATTTGACAGAATTCGCAAGGTACCGGCCACAGATGGCTTATGTACTCAGTCCGAACCGGCCGGAATGATGCTGCCGAACAGGCCGTGGTCTTCGACGCTGCCGCCGGCGGCGATTCCCGCCGTGAAGTAGAGTGTACGGCTGTTGTCGGCTTGTGCGCCATTGCCAAAAATCAGGCCGCGAAGGCCCTCAATCGAAATAGCTGCGCCGGACGCATCCTGAAGCTCGCCGAGCAGCTCGCCCGTGGCCGGTTTAAACGCGTTGATCCGGCCATCGCCGAAGTTGCCGACGAGCAAGGCCCCGCCATACCCGCCAAAACCAGCCGGCGCCAGCGCAAGGCCCCATGGCGCATTGAGGATTTCCGCCGATGCAAACCGTCTGACAAGCCGGCCGTTAGGCTCGAAAACGTTCACGTAACCGTTGCCCGGACCGGGCAGCTCGTTGGCCGTCGCAGCATCCTTTAGAGCGTAAGTAACGTAGAGGCGGCCCCCGACGTTCCGGATGTTGAATGGTGCGAACCCGGCCGGCAGATTCGGATCAGAGAAAGAGCCGGCGAGAGTCGCGGGGTTGAAAGCGGCGTCGAATACATCGACCCCGGCGGCGCTGAAATTGGCCGCGTACAAGTAGTTGCTTCCGTCACTGCCGGCCAAAGCAATGCCCTTGTAGGCCGCTCCGGAAAGCGAATTGTCCACCTTGAGAACGGGGCCTGTTGCCTTATTCCAGCCAACGATGGCGCCATTCTCCGTCGCATAGATGAATTGCGCCGGCAGATTGGGACCCACAACGAAGTCCGCTGTGGAGTTGAAAACGATGCCGGAGGGAGCGGCGGGGGGGCCGCCGGCGGCAGGCAGGATCACCACGCCGGCAGACAATGGCAGACCACTGCCGTCATAGACGGTGGAAAGTCCGGCGCGGTTATCCGCAATCCAAAACGAACCGTTCGGGTCAATCGCAATGCCCCACGGATTCACCAGGTTAGGATCGGTATGGTCAGCGAGGCCCGGGACGTCAGAAACGAGGTTATGCTGAGAGTAAGTCAGAGGGAGGTCAGGAACGATTTTGAACATCCGGCCGGTGTTGCCCGTGGGACCGATGACCGTCGATCCGAAGACATACAGCTCACCATCGGCGTCCTGACCGAACCCTCGCAGCCAGAAGCCCGCCGGGCGGTCCGCCAGACCGATACGCAGCTCCTTGATGACGAAGTTCGGATCAAGGTAGAAGAGCCTGGCACTCGGCGCACCGAAAGAGCCCCAATCGCCGAACACATAGCGATCCTGTAGAACAGCGACCCGATTGCTTCGATAGACATAGCCGCCGATCACCACGCTGCCGTCCGCGTGATCATATTCGGCGATGGGATCGATCAAGTCCGGCGGCACCGGGCGCACCGGGCCGGTCACGACCTTGCCGATGTTCGCAGTGACCGAATCGAACCAGAAGCTGCCCTCCTTGACATTCCAGCCGTAGTTGCCACCCTTGACGATGAGATCCACTTCCTCGATGTTGTTCTGCCCGGCGTCGCCTAAATACAAATCGCCGGTAAGGCTATCGAAGCTGTAGGTATAAGGATTGCGCAGGCCATAAGCATAGATTTCATGGACGGCGTTCTGGCCCACAAACGGATTGTCTTTGGGGATGCCGTATCGGCCGTTGGCGGAATTGTTGCCATCGACGTCGATGCGGAGGAGTTTCCCGTAAATCCTCTGAAGGTTTTGCGCGTTTCCGCCGGGCACGTGGCCGTCCGCCACGTCATTGGCGCGACCGCCGTCGCCCAGGGAAATGTAGAGCAAACCATCCGGTCCGAAGTGGAGGGTGCCGCCGTTGTGGTTGGACTGAGGCTTGTCAATGCGGAGCATCTCGCGCCGGCTCGCCGGATCGATTCGGTTCGGATCAGCGGGATCCATCCGCCATTCTGCGACCACGGACTGGTGGTTATTCGCCACCCCGGCCGGCATCACGTTGACGAAATCCGCCGGACCGGCGACAGGCTCGGACGTGTAGGTATAAATCAACGGATGCTGCACGAAATTCGGATGAACCGCCAGGCCGAGCAGGCCGCGTTCGTCGTAGTTGCCGAAGGTAACCAGACGGCTGCGGACATCCAGCAAAAGCGCCGGCAGTATGCCAGCATCTTCCGCCATGACCCATGCCACGCCGGCCTGGTCGTAAACGAACATTCGCCGGCTGCCGTCGTCCGGCACAACCATCCCCAGAGGCGCGATAAGGCCCTCGACAACGGGCTGCAGCTCGATGGTGACGTCCCCTTTGGCGATACGCTCGGGGATGGGATCCACGATGGGTTCTGTGTTCACGGCCACCATTACGGCCGCTGAGGTCGTGGCCGCGCCTTGATTATCCGTGGCCATCGCCGTCAAAGAGTGAGCGCCGGCGTACAGAGTGATCGTCTTGACAAATGGGCCGGCGATAACGGACCCAAGGGAGCTTGCACCATCAAAGAACTCCACCTTCGCGACGGTCCCATCGGTATCCAGAGCGAGCGCTTCAATCGTCACCTCGGTGGGAGAAATGAAGGTCGCCCCATTCGCCGGGCTGATGATGGAGATAGCGGGCGGCGAGTTGGGCGGTGGAGGCGGTGGGGGGGGAGGCGTGTAGTTGACCACGAGCGTGCCGGCGCCGGCGCCGCTCTGTCGGGACGCAAAACCGCGCACGGATCGAAACGAGCTTTCAGAGCGGCTGGTCAGGAGCCAACCGAAATTTTGCGAGGGACTGTTCACCCAGAATTGCACGTCGGCGACAAGGCCGGAACCGCTCCAAGAGTATTTCGCGTTGTCGGCGGAGCTCACGGTCGCTGAGGCACTCGCAGTCGTAACGGCATCGTTTTTGGCTCCGGGCGTGGTCCAGTTGGCCGTCCCTTGCATGCGGGCGTTCCAGGTCGCCTCGCCGGATGTTGCGGTTGCCCCATTATTGCCGCCTTTGCTTCCCTCGTTCCAGCCCGCCAGCAGGCGGAAAAGATCGAATGTCGAATTGACTGGACCGTTCCCAGGCACCTTAACGACGGTCAGTTGAACCGTCGCCGAAGTAACGGTCGATCCAGCCGGGATGCTGCTCAGATTGAAACGGACCAGACCGCGGCGGATGCCGCCGGCGCCATCTGTTCCGGCGTCGAACCAGCCCGTCGCCCCGGCGTTGTTACTGGTTTTGCCGCTGTTGATAAACGTGTCGCCGGTAACGGTCAGATTGGCGACCGCCGCAAAGCAAGAGAGCGGCCAGAACAAAACAACAAGGCAAAGGTTCCACAGCAGAATACGGGTATGCGTCTTCATTTGTCGCCTCCAATTCAATCAGCCCCGATCGTGGACCAGGGCCAGGATTAAGCAATATCGTTGTCCGTAACTCTGATAACGTTACGCTATTTCATCCAGGGAGGTTCCACAGAATCTATCAACAAAAATGGGAATAAAAATAAGCAGTTTGATTGGATTAAGGCATTAGGCGCCCGGCATCCGTCCGCTCTGTGGCCAGCAGGGCCGATTCGAGCTTTGAGCTTACACACAGCCGTATTGGCCAAAAAATGTTGCCACTCTGGTACCGAACATTTCGGCCTGCTCTGGCGTATTAGCTAACCAGAAAATAATTTTTGAAAAAAATATTAAAAAAGATGTTGACGGCGTGTCGATACCATAATAGACTGGCAATATTAGCATGGCGTGATATGTCTGTCATACCATAAGAAAGGAGCAGGTTAGGGTTTTGAAAGAAATCTTAAGAATGCTTTGTTTTCTGCATTAGGCTGCCGACGGGCATACTTGTGTGTCCGTATCTTTGAAACCGCTGGCAGTTGATGCAGCGGTTTTTTTGTTGCTCTTTTTTAAGTGAATCGTTATAACCGGCCGGCCCTTTGGGATTGATTATTTCCGATTTACTATTTATTATTATTCGGGTTTTTAAGCATCCTTTGAAGTTCTTGCTTGAATTTCACCGATTGAATAGTAAATAGAAAATAGTAAATTGATGGGGGCTCGTAGCTCAGTTGGTTAGAGCGCACGCCTGATAAGCGTGAGGTCGGTAGTTCGAATCTACCCGGGCCCATTGGGGATTTGAGATCTCAAATCTGAAATCTCAAATTGCGGCAAGGCCGCCTCGGGGACGTAGCTCAACTGGGAGAGCGCCGGCTTTGCAAGCCGGAGGTTGCCGGTTCGACCCCGGTCGTCTCCATTCTGCTTCGCGGAAGCTTTGCAGAATAAACAGCAGGGCGACAGCCCTGGACAGCTTTAGCGAAGTAGGGTTCTTTGACAAGTGAATATGCAGATGCGTGGGATTATAAAACTACAATATAATCCGAACGAGCTTTTCGCTCTATGAGCGAGGAGCTTGTCAATATGAGCGCTCAACAAAGGCGATATGAGACCCGTTCAATCAACGATTGATATGGTCAAGTTACTAAGGGTATATGGGGAATGTCTAGGTGTTGAGAGGCGACGAAGGACGTGGTAGGCTGCGATAAGCCCGGGGCAGGTGCCAAACAACCGTTAATCCCGGGATCTCCGAATGGGGAAACCCGTCGTCACTGGGCAACCAGATGGCGTCATCTACGGCTGAATGCATAGGCCGTATGAAGCGAACGCAGGGAACTGAAACATCTAAGTACCTGCAGGAAAAGAAATCAACCGAGACTCCGTCAGTAGCGGCGAGCGAAGGCGGAAGAGCCCAAACCAGAGAGCTTGCTCTTTGGGGTTGCGGGCGCCGGCAAACAGTTACAAAGGCATCGCGAGCAGAACGGTCTGGAAAGTCCGACCGTAGAAGGTGAAAGTCCTGTATGCGAAAGCGAGAGCCCTGTGTTACTGCCGGCGTTCCAGAGTAGCACGGAGCTCGTGGAACTCTGTGTGAATCCGGGGGGCCCACCCTCCAAGGCTAAGTACTCCTCAACAACCGATAGTGGAAAGTAAGGCGACTGAACGATGAAAAGAACCCCTATTAGGGGAGTTAAAAGTACCTGAAACCATATACCTACACGCTGTGGAAGCCCTATGGTTTTCCGCTTCGGCGGGATTCAACGGGTGACCGCGTGCCTTTTGCATAATGAGCCGGCGAGTTACCGTCTGTGGCAAGGTTAAGTCCTTTAGGGATGGAGCCGTAGCGAAAGCGAGTCTGAATAGGGCGTACAAGTCGCAGGTGGTAGACGCGAAGCCAGGTGATCTACCCATGGCCAGGTTGAAGGGGATGTAAGAGTCCCTGGAGGACCGAACTCACCAACGTTGAAAAGTTGGGGGATGAGCTGTGGGGAGGAGTAAAAGTCTAATCAAACCTGGAGATATCTCGTTCTCTCCGAAATAGCTTTTGGGCTAGCCTTGAGCCACTACTTTACGGGGGTAGAGCTACCGAATGGGGATGGGGGGCCACCAGCTTACCCACCCCAACCAAACTCCGAATACCGTAAAGACTATCTCAGGAGTCAGTCTGTGGGGGATAACCTTCATGGTCAAAAGGGAAACAACCCAGACCGCCAGCTAAGGTCCCGAAGTTCTGCTGAGTTCATAAGGAAGTTGGATTGCTGTGACAACCAGGATGTTGGCTTAGAAGCAGCCATCATTTAAAAAGTGCGTAATAGCTTACTGGTCGAGCAGTTCGGCGCCGATAATGATCGGGAATAAGCAGAACACCGAAGCTGCGGATCTTTTGGCGGGTTCGCCCGTCGAGAGGTGGTAGGAGAGCGTTGCTGCCAGCGTCGAAGCCGTACGGTAACGAGCGGTGGAGCGGCAGCAAGTGATTATGCCGGCATGAGTAACGATAAAACAGGTGAGAATCCTGTTCGCCGTAAGCCTAAGGTTTCCTGGGGAAGGTAAATCCGCCCAGGGTTAGTCGGACCCTTAGTCGAGGCCGAAAGGCGTAGACGATGGACAGCAGGTTAATATTCCTGCACTATGTACCGAAGGTTATAACTGTGGGGGTAACGCAGTGGCAAAAGCTGGAAGCTGACTAGTCGTGGCTATCCTGCCAGAGGAGTCGTCGGTAGGCAAATCCGCCGGCACAAAGACTCTGAAGGACGGCGAGGGACGATTTAAGATTCCCGAGCAGCCGGAGCCATTGCCAAGAAAAACCTCAAACAGGACGACGGTGCATACCCGTACTAAAACTGACACAGGTAGGCGAGGAGAATATCCTCAGGCGCTCGAGAGAACCGCCCTTAAGGAACTAGGCAATTTGACCCCGTAAGTTAGCGATAAGGGGTCCCTCCAGACGCATTTAATTTCGATTGAATGTGTGCTGAGGGCGCAGTGAAGTGGCTCTGGCGACTGTTTATCAAAAACACAGTTCTCTGCTAACTCCAAAAGAGGATGTATAGAGAATGACGCTTGCTCGGTGCCGGAAGGTTAAAGAAGTAGGTTAACTCCTTCGGGGGTGAAGCTTGCAACCGAAGCCCCGGTAAACGGCGGCCGTAACTATGACGGTCCTAAGGTAGCGAAGTTCCTTGTCGGGTAAGTTCCGACGTGCATGAACAGCGTAACGACTGGAGCAGTGTCTCAAGGACGGACTCGGTGAAATTGTAGATGCGGTGAAGATACCGTACTCCCGCAGCAAGACGGAAAGACCCCGTGAACCTTTACTGTAGCCTGGTATTGATGCCTGGCATATCTTGCGTAGGATAGGTGGGAGGCGTTGAAGTCCCGATTTCGGTTGGGACTGAGCCAACCTTGAAATACCACCCTTGCTATGTCAGTCACCTAACTGCGTCCCGTGAATCCGGGCGCAGAACAGTGCTAGGTGGGCAGTTTGACTGGGGCGGTCTCCTCCTAAAGAGTAACGGAGGAGTTCAAAGGTGCACTCAGCGTGGTTGGCAATCACGTTTAGAGCGTAAGGGTATAAGTGCGCTTAACTGCGAGACGTATAAGTCGAGCAGATGCGAAAGCAGGACCTAGTGATCCGGCGATTCCGTGTGGAAGGGTCGTCGCTCAACAGATAAAAGGTACTCCGGGGATAACAGGCTGATCTCCTCCGAGCGTTCATAGCGGCGAGGAGGTTTGGCACCTCGATGTCGGCTCATCACATCCTGGGGCTGTAGGCGGTCCCAAGGGTTGGGCTGTTCGCCCATTAAAGTGGTACGCGAGCTGGGTTCAGACCGGCGTGAGCCAGGTCGGTCCCTATCTGCTGTGGGCGCAGGAATCTTGAGGAGATGTTTCTCTAGTACGAGAGGATTGGGAAGCACTGACCGCTGGTGTACCGGTTGTCCCGCTAGGGGCAGCGCCGGGTAGCTATGTCGGGAAAGGATAACCGCTGAAAGCATCTAAGCGGGAAGCCTACTCCAAGATGAGGATTCCATCCGCCTTCGGGCGGAGTAGAGCCCTGGAAGACTACCAGGTTGATAGGCCGGATGTGGAAGCACAGAAATGTGTTAAGCTAACCGGTACTAACGCTCGAAGACTTGACCATATCAATCCTTGGTTGAACAAGGTGTCTGGTAATTGGTGAATAGTGATTCGTAATCAGGGTGCGTATCATTGGCAGTTCCTGATTGACTAATCAGCCAATTACCTAATGAACTTGGTTAAGTGCTCATATTCGTATCTGCATATTCTTTTTGTGATTTCGAGAATTTCAGGCTGAAAGGCCTGATTCACGACTTCCTGGTGACTTTACGCACGGGGAAACGCCTGTTCCCATTCCGAACACAGAAGCTAAGCCCGTGCGGCCGATGGTAGTCCTTACGGGCGAGAGTAGGTCATCGCCAGGATTATAAGCCCTGTCGGGTCAAACCGGCAGGGCTTTCCTTTTGCGCCAAAACCATTTGACAGCGAACAATACGGGATTTACACTGCTTAGAGCGGCGAGGAATGACCCGAATTCCGCGGATATCAAGTACGTGGCCCTTTTCGGCTCGTATGTAAACGGAACGCCGGATATCGACGTGTTGATAGATTTTTATCCGCAGGCCGTGGTTGGATTGTTCAAATATGTTGATATACAACAAAACTTTTCCGAAGCTCTTGAGAAAAAAGTTGACTTACTGACCCCACAGGCTATCAGCAAATATTTCAGGAATCAGGTGCTTCAAGAGGCTGAGCTTGTCTATGAAGGATGAGCGGACGTATCTGCTCCACACGCTTGAGGCCATCGAGAAGATCGAGAGATATATTGCAGCGGTTGGATATGCCCGCCCTTAAGACTTTTATCGAAAAAGTGCTTAATGGCTAAGCCCGTGCGGCCGATGGTAGTCCTTCGGGGCGAGTCCTTCGACAAGCTCAGGATAAAATCCAGGCATCGCCAGGATTATAAAGGCCGGTTGGCAAAAACCAACCGGCCTTTTCTTTTTTTCCGACAATCTAATCCGACATCAAACATTCAGCAATCTTATCCAGCGCCCCGTGTACGTCCGAATGCACTTCACCATGTTTGAAGCATTCGGCGATCTGATAGTAGTCTTTTTTGGACACGCTTAGTCCAAGAACAGCGAATAATTGAGGAAGAATATCTTTGCTTGCCGCTATTTTGGTGAGAAAGGCGTTATCCATCAGAGGGTCCTGGAGTGCACCAGGAGGGAATTTCTCTTTTAGAAATTGTTCTGTCTTCCTCACTAAGGGTTCCTGGAAAAGATCTCCCTCTAACATTGTCACATTTTTTATATATCTGAGAATCGCATCCGGAACAAGAAGATAATTTTCAATTTCGTACCGTCCCCATCGTACGATTTCAAGGCCATCGCCCCGTACATCATGTTCGGGTGTTTTTTTATTGTCGCGATCCAAGATCAGGACGCCCCGAACATGGGGAGAAATTGCCTTAAGTGCGAAGAAATGATTCTTAGCTTCGCGCGGATCACTCCCATTGAGTGGGTGATGAAAAGGATGGCTGAAGAACTGAACGGATTTGTGACCCAGAGTTTTCGCAAATGCTGAGAGTATATTCAAATCCGAGTCAGACTCAGTATATAACACTTTGTTCCCACCTTCAGTCTCAAGTATATCCAGCGAAGACAAGCGACGTAAGGCTTCACGGACTTGATCTCTCTGCTCGTCAACACGAATGATGTGGGGCCTTCCATAGAAAGACAGAATTTGCTGCGGAGATGTCTCTTCCAGGATTACTTCTGAATGCGTGGAAACAATCAACTGGCAATTTCGGCGCCGTGCAACGGTGCGGAGCCGTTCGTAAACTTGCCTCTGAAGGATAATATGCTCATGTGCATCAGGCTCATCAACGAGAAGAACGGATGCTTCTCGGGCATAGATGAATCCGAATAACGTCAGGACTTGATGAAAGCCACTACCGGCGGAAGCCAGATCGAACGCTTTGCGGCTGGCACTTTGGCGATATTCAACAACAATAAATGGGTCGTGATTTGCGTAGGAAGGATCGACTATTTCATAGTCGAATAATTCTCTGATATCTTCCTTTAATTGTTTCCAGTTTTCCGGGGTTCCGCGGAAAATCTCAAGTAGAAGATTGCGCAAGATATCTCCTGGCTTTCCTTGGCCAATAAGAAGATTTTGGTATCCATGATCATATCTGGTTTCTTCGGCACCGATCCCGGAGAATGGAGGTATATGGACGACCTGCGTCTTATCAGCCCCCGAAGGCAAATCAGTCAACGGCTTATCATCTTTATCGAGAAGTTTCACATAGATTTGTTCGCGGCTGGTGTACCGAAGGGAAACTTTGACTTGCCACTGCTCGCTACCAGGTCCCCGACCTTCTATGCCTATCGTAGCGAGTTTAGGCTGGCCAGGGTTTGTCTTAGCTTTTTCATCCTTCGAGTATGCGGTACTACGATTGAACCAGAGAAGATCCATATCGCGCAATGGAATGGCTGTAAAATCTTTTCGCGAAACTGGGAATCCCGTCCGAAGCGGAGGAACAGATTTTGACTTTGATTTTGATTTATCGATGCCTCTTTCTTGGTGCCAACGCTGAACTGCAAGATTCCAGACGGAGACAGCCTGAAGAAGCGTTGACTTGCCCGAGTTGTTAGGGCCGGCAAGGACAACGGAGTCCCCAAGAGTGAATTCTTCTTTGTCGAACTTTTTGAAGTATTCTAAAGTTACTTCAGATATCATTATTGCTCCTTTAGCCCATAGGATGTCGCCGCCCAAACAAAGGGCATTTTACTGGAGCTATCTGCATAAACCAATAGGATATTGGGAAATGCCACAACGTCAATACTTTATCATGAAGGTCGGCTTAAAAGCCAGCGGGACTTTTTAGTGGCTGGTTTGGGAGTTTTCTTAGCAACCGTTCGTAAGCCCTGCCTCAAAAAGTACGAAAACAAAGCCGCCAAGCGATCAGTGTGCAATCAAAGGCTTGAGAATCGTTTTGCACGGGATGGGATTTCCCGCTATACTTGCCAGGCGTGTGGTCAGTAAAGGTTTTTGCTCAGTAGGAGATCAGGTATGTGTAAAGAAAGAGTTGGTCTAAACCGGCGCCGATTTCTTAGGATGGCAGTCCAAACAGGGGCTGGCTTGGCGGTCGCACAGTTTATCCCGGGCACAGCGCTGGGCAAAAATGGCAGTGTAGCCCCCAGCGAGCGAATCTCGCTCGGCGCCATCGGGATCGGCAATCGCGGGCGGTACGACCTGGGCTGCTTCCTGCGGGAGCCTGATTTGCGGTGCATAGCCGTCTGCGACGTACGGGGCGACAACCGGCAGCGGGCCAAGGACATGGTCGATGCCCAAAACGGCGATAAAGACTGCACGACGTATATCGACATGCGCGAGCTGCTCGCCCGCGATGATATCGACGCGGTGCTGATTGCAACCGGCCCGAACTGGCACGCGACGGCCGCGACAATGGCCGCTAAGGCCGGCAAAGACGTTTACTGTGAAAAGCCCTGCACGAAGAACATCGCCCAGAGCCTGGCGCTGGCGGATATCTTTCGCCGTACAGCCCGCGTGTTCCAGGCCGGCACACAACGCCGCAGTCTGCCCAACTTTGCATACGCCATCGAGCTGGCCCGAACCGGCAAGCTTGGGTCCCTTGTGACGCTTCACGCGCACCCCGGCGGCCTGGGGACCGAGACGAGCGGCTGGCTCCCGGCTGAATCCGAACCACCCAAAGAGCAGGTGGACTGGGACATGTACCTTGGGCCCGCCGCCTGGCGGCCCTACAACCGCAAACTGATGAACGCCTTCAACTTCGAAAAAGGCGGCGGCATGGTCGGAGGCGGGTGCCTCGAATGGGGATCGCACTGCGTTGATTTGTGCCAGTGGGCCAATAACGCCGACGATACCGCGCCCGTGGAGTACGAGCCGGTCAACGGCCAGTTGCACGCCCGCTACGCCAACGGCGTCAAGCTCGTCATGCGTAACGATGGATGGCTGCCGATGGGCTCGTGTCCGGTCCGTTTCGAAGGCGAAACAGGCTGGGTCGAGACCGGCGACGATGCGGAGTTTGCCGCCAGCTCTCAATCGCTGCTTTTGAGGCGAGGAACGAAGATACCGGGTTATCCCGCCGACTTTCACGTGCGGAATTTCCTCGATTGTGTCAAAACGCGAGCCCTGACGCGTGCCAACGCCGACGCGGCCTGCTGGGCACATATCACCTGTCACGCGGCCAACATCGCCTTGTTCCTCAATCGCAAGGTCAGGTATGACCCGAAGAAGAATGAATTCATTGGAGACGAACAGGCCAATCGGCTGCGCAGCGAAGCCTTGCGTGAACCCTGGCGGATATAGCATCCGGCCTTTTGAAAGAGACTACCCAAACTACGAGGATAATCATGATAACCAAGACACAGCATTTCTTCCGGTGTGTTATTCTCCTGATAACCGTTGCATCGGCCGTGACCATTGCCCAGGATCAGCCGGCCGCAAGCGTGAAAGAGAGCGATTTGATCGCTGTCTTGCAGTCCAATGCTCCCGCAGCCGAGAGAGCTTTCACCTGCAAACAGTTAGCCATCTATGGGACCGAGAAATCCGTCCCCGCCCTTGCGCCGCTGTTGGCGGACAAGGAGCTGGCATCGTGGGCGAGGATTGCACTGGAGGCGATTCCCGGACCGGTCGCCGACGCTGCTCTTCGCGACGCGATGGGCAAGTTAGAGGGCCGGCTGCTCGTCGGCGCAATCAATTCGATTGGCGTGCGCCGTGACGCACAGGCCGTCGATGCCCTTGTGCAGAAACTTGGCGATGCCAACGCCGACGTCGCGTCGGCCGCCGCGGTGGCGTTGGGACACATCGGCGGCCACCAGGCAGCCAAGGCACTGACGCAATCCCTGACCAGTGCGCCGGCCGGCGTGCGTTCGGCGGTAGCTGAAGGCTGTATCCTATGCGCCGAATGGTGCCTGGCACACAACGGGACTGCTGAAGCCATTACACTGTACGACACAGTACGTCAAGCGGATGTCCCCGACCAAAGACATATAGAAGCGATCCGCGGCGCCATTCTGGCCCGCCAGTCCGCCGGCGTACCGTTATTGATCGAACAGTTGCGATCGCAGGATAAAAAGAGGCTGGGCGTTGCCTTGCGGACGGCTCGCGAGCTTCCCGGCCGGGACGTGACCGAGGCGCTGGCGGCGGAATTAGCCCAGTTAAGTCCGGACCGGCGCCCCATGTTGTTGTTAGCCATAGCCGACCGTAACGACTCAGCCGTCCTTCCGACCGTTCTGAAGGCAGCCAAGAGCGACTCGACAGATATGCGCATCACAGCCATCAACATCCTGATTCGCCTGGGCGATGTTTCGTGCGTGCCGGTCTTGCTGGACGCTGCGATAGAGAACGACGCCAGGCTGAAACAAGCAGCCGGAGAAACGCTGGTCAGACTGCCCGGCAAAGACGTGGATTCCGACCTGCTCGGACGCCTTGGGCAGGCCAAAGGCAAGCTGAAACAGGTTCTCATAGAATTATCCGGCCAAAGGCAAATCGGCGAGGCTCTCCCCGCGGTCGCTTCGAGCCTGCATGATACTGATCCGGGTATTCGCGGCGCAGCCGTACAGACAATCGGCATCATCGGCCAGGAGAGCCAGATAGCCGATCTGGTCAAACTGCTTCAAGAGACAACGGTTCCTTCTGAACGGTCGGACAGCAGAAAGGCGCTGCTGGCAATCAGCGGCCGTTGCGGTGCAGCCTGCATTCCACACCTGCTGCCCCTGACGAAGAGCCGTGATAATGAGCTCCATTCAATCGGGCTGCACGCACTGGCCATCGTGGGCGGGCCGGATGCACTGGCGGCGGTCAAAACCGCCATTGACAACGCAGAGCCTTCCGTCCAGGATGAAGCCGTGCGCATCTTATCAACCTGGCCGAACAACTGGCCCGAGGATAGCGAGGCGGGCCAGGCTCTGCTGATATTGGCCACATCGGCGAAGAAGACATCCCATCAGGTGCTGGGGCTGCGTGGTTACCTCCAGTACATACGCGTCAACAAGAAACTCAGCAACGAGCAAAAGGTGGCCAAGATCAAGGATGTGTGGTCCAACGTCGGGCAAGCCGAAGAAAGGCATCAGGCCATCGCTGTTTTGGCCGAAGCGCCGAGCGCTGGTGCCCTGGAGCTATTAACAAGCCTCGTTGACGACCCGGCGGTCGCCGAGGAAGTCTATTCGGCCATGGTCCAAATTGCCGGCCAGGATATCCCTGGTGTTTCCAAAGACCAGCGACGGCAAGTGCTCCAAATGGTGGTCGAGAAATCAACGAACAACGGCACAAAACAGAGAGCTCGAAAGGCCCTTGGCGGACTTCGTTAACGAGACGCACCGAGGAATGCCATTCTCTATTCAAGCGAATGGAACGGCTACAAACCTCTGCCTTTGGCTCTCGTACTCTTTGTGTTTCGAGCGCCCTTCTGCGATTGGCGGTCTTCGTTGCTTTGCTTCTGTTTGTCGCGCTGCTTTTCCTGCCTGGTCGAATTTGCCGGTTTGCCTGAATCCCCCGGCTTTCCGGCGGCGGCAGGTTTATCCGTTTGTTTGCGTTTGGCCGCCCCCAATTCCCGACTCTTGCCGCGTTGAGAGGCTTCCAGGGCACGTGCGATACCTTTCCTGGCCTGTTCGGGCACCTTATTCAACAGAGCACTCAACACCTGGACATGCCTCGACGTCGACTGCTCCAGGGCCGACGTTTCTGTGTCTGCGTTTTTTCCCTGCGATTTGGCCCTGTCAATCTCCTTGCGTGCTTCGCCGACGGAGCCCTCATAATCCGCCGCCAAGGTCTCTACGATCTCAGGTTTTCCTTTACGCTCCAGGGCCTGCATCTCAGCCACCCTCTTATCAGCATGTTTTCGATGGATCGCGGCTTTCTGCAGCGGATCGTCCGTCTGAGATAACTCAACCGCCTCCACCGCTATATTATTGCTTCTTTGGGACACGGCTATGGCATGCTCAATCGACGGCTTGGCGATTGGCGGCACTTTCGTCAGCAGGTCGTTGAGGACCTGGACGTGTTTCTGCGTGGACTGTTCCACTTCCTGTACCGCTTTATCCAGTTGCTCATCGGAAAAAACAGGAGCAATCGAGAACAGCAACACGATCCCCAGGACAGCTACCAATCGTCCGAGATTTGTTTTCATTGGCTTCATAAGAGATATCCTCTCTAACTTCAAAACAATGTTGTGGATTTTCTTCACATATTACTCACACACATCACAGAAACATGCTTTTGTATTATAGTAAATACTTTCTGCAGACGCAAGCAGACGGCAGGGCGGAGCTTGTTCGGCGGGAAAGGCAAAAAACACTTGCAAATCTTGCAGGAGGGTGTATAAAATATGGCTTAATTAAGACAAGCCTTGCCGGTGTGCAGGCCGTCGAGAATACGTTTATCGTTGGAATTGATAAAGGCCGGTTTCTCGAAGAAGCCGGTCTTTTCGTATATTGTCGATGATGGAATATATGAGCCTTCGGTTCTTTTTTGTTTTTTGCAGCTCCGTGTACATTCACTGCTGAGATAGTGCGGCACCGATATGTGGGTTTATCTGGGAATCGTCTCAGCGATATTTTTAGGGATGTACGACGTCAGCAAGAAGCACGCATTGCGTCAGAATGCCGTGCTGCCGGTGCTGTTTCTGTCAACGGTTTTCGGCGCGATGGTCATGCTGCCGCTGGTGTTACTCTCTCGGGCGCAACCGGCGTATGCGTCCGCGAGGGCTTTCTATGTACCCTCGATAGCATGGGCGGGGCACTTCCATTTGCTCGTCAAGGCGATCATTGTATCGGTGGCATGGGTGCTCAGCTATTTTGCACTAAAGAACCTGCCGATCTCAATTGTTTCTCCGGTCACGGCGGTAGGCCCCGTCTGGACGCTCTTAGGGGCGGTGATCCTGTTTCACGAACAGCCGACGGCCCTGCAATATGTCGGATTCGGGGTGATGGTTGTTTCCTATTGGTGGTTTTCAGTAATCGGAGGCAAAGAGGGAATATTTTTTTATAACAATAGATGGATTGCATTTACCATTTTGGCGACGCTGCTTGGCGCCGCCAGCGCCATGTACGATAAGTTCCTGATTCAGCGAATGGCTTATCCACCGCTGGCGGTGCAGGCGTGGTTTTCGATTTATGTCGTGCCGGTGCTTGGTGCGTTTGTAGCGCTTTTCTGGTGGCCGGGCAGGAAACGCTATACGCCATTTGTCTGGCGGTGGAGTATTGCGCTTATCGGACTAATGCTCGTGGCGGCGGACTTTCTCTATTTCAAGGCGCTCAGTTATCAGGGATCGCTGGTTGCAATGCTTTCCAGTTTACGCTGCGCGTACATTGTAATTTCGCTTTTTGCCGGAGGTCTGCTCTTCCACGAGGCGAGGCTGTCGAGTAAGACCACGGCGGTGGGGGGCATTCTGCTCGGCGTAGTTTTGATATTGCTGTCAAAATGAAAAAATCGTCAATGAATGATCCTGATTCTTGGTATGGAGATGGATATGCGAACGATTATAAAGACCGTGGTTCTCTTGTGCTTCAGTAACATGTTCATGACGTTTGCCTGGTACGGGCATTTGAAGAACCTTTCGCACAAGCCGTGGTTCATCGCCGCGATTGTAAGCTGGGGCATCGCGTTCTTCGAATACATGCTCCAGGTGCCCGCCAACCGCATCGGCCATCAGGTCATGAGCGTAGGCCAGCTCAAGATCATCCAGGAAGTGGTGACGCTGTCGGTCTTTGTTCCCTTCTCGCTGCTCTATCTCAAAGAGCAGCTTCGCCTGGACTACTTGTGGGCCGGCTTGTGCATTTTAGGGGCCGTGTTCTTCCTGTTTCGCCACAAGCTTGTGGGCGCCTGATGCGTTCCTGCCGCCGGCGGAAGCGGCAAATGCACGCCGCACATGCTTGAACAAAGTCGGGGCGACTATGGTATAATGCCTGCATGACGAAACAACGTGCAGTGCAAATGAATTTCTCCTGCCAACGGGCGGCTTTGAAGTATTCTCTTCATGGACCTGATTCGATTCTATTGTAATCCGTTAACCAAACCATCTGTCGAGCTGTCCGGCTCAGAGGCGCACCACCTCTCGGCCGTCCGCAGACTGACTGTCGGCGACAAGGTTGAATTGTTCGATGGCGCCGGGACCGTTGCCACCGCGACCATAGCAGCAACAGCCAGCAAAAGGGTTCGGTTGCAGATCGATGAGATAAAAACCCTGCCAAAGCCGCCCCAGGAACAGATAGTCATCGCCGTATCAATTGCAAAGGGCGACCGCTTCGACTGGATGATTGAAAAATGTACCGAGCTCGGGGTCGGCAGGATCTGCCCCGTAATTTTTGAGCGAACTGTAAAACAGCCCAAGAATCCTAATATCACCAACCGATGGAACAATTTGGCCATCGCCGCCGCCAAACAATCCGGCAGGGCGTTTTTACCTCAGATTGACAGCCCCCTGGCCCTGACGGATGCAATAAAGGTCTTAAAAAGGGATTTTCCGCAAGGGGAGTTTCTCTTAGGCAGCCCTTCGACGGAGGCTCCATTTCTGATGAATCAGCCGCTGACGTGTAATGGCGTGATCGTTTTCATCGGCCCGGAAGGGGGATTAACCGAGCAGGAGCAAACGTTCCTGAAAGATAATGGGGTTCAACCCGTGCGGTTTGCCGATACCATCCTGCGAATCGAAACCGCAGCCGTCGCGTCTGCTTCCATATTAGTGGCACTCAGTATGATACAATATCCTCATGCCCATTGACAAAAATCACGCTGGCGCTTTCTTACCCACAACCGCAGAGGAACTCCGTCAGCTCGGCTGGGACAAGCCGGACATTATTCTTATCACTGCCGACGCATACGTGGACCATCCCTCATTTGGCGTCGCATTGATTGGCCGCTTCCTGGAAAGCCGGGGCCATCGCGTTGCAGTCCTGTCACAGCCAAACTGGCAAACTGTGGACGCCTTCCGCAGCTTAGGCCCGCCGCGGTTGTTCTGGGGCGTCACCAGCGGCTGTATCGATTCGCGCCTGAACGACTACGCATCCTTAGGCCATCGCCGAAAGCAGGACGTCTATAGCCCCGGCGGGGCGGTGGGCCTGCGTCCGGGCCGGCCGCTATTGGTCTATTCCGCCAGGGCGCGTGAAGCCTATCCCAGTGTGCCGATTGTCCTCGGCGGCCTGGAAGCCAGCATCCGGAGGCTCGTGCACTATGATTACATCGAGGACAAACTCAAACGGTCTGTGCTCGTCGATGCCAAAGCGGACCTGCTGCTGCACGGCATGGCCGAGCGGGCCGTCGCCGAAGTCGCCCGGCGGCTGGACGTGGGACAATCCATCCACGAACTAACCGACATCCCCGGTACGGCCTACATCGCTCACAAGGGAGCTGCAATTCCGGATGGGACCGTACAGTTGCCGTCGCTCAGCCGGCAGCAGGCGGACGCTCAGGCCGTCATGGATGCGCAGCGGCAGTACGAGGCCCAGGCCCGCCCCGGTGGCCGACCGGTCGTACAGGAGCAGGACCCCGGCACACTCGTCGTCCTGCCGCCCGGCGAGCCTTTGAGCAGGCAAGAGCTGGACGCATTGTACGATCTGCCGTTCTCGCGTCGATGGCATCCGCGTTACGACCGGCAGGGCGGCGTGCCCGCATTGACGCCGGTGCAGTTTTCCATCACGACCCATCGCGGCTGCTTCGGCGGCTGCGCGTTCTGCTCCATAAGCTGTCACCAGGGAAAGCTGATTCGCTCAAGATCACTCGAATCGCTATTGCACGAAGCAGAGCTGCTCCGGCGGCATCCTCAATTTCACGGCACGATTGTCGATGTCGGCGGACCGTCCGCCAATATGTATGGCATGGAATGCCCGCAGGAGGAACCCTGCGCTCGCTTGAGTTGTATGTCACCGTCGCTGTGTAAGCGGGCTGCCTTCAATCATGGGCCGATGCTCGAGATGATGGAGGCGTTTGTCCGATGGAGCAGCAGGGGGACAACGAAACGAACCCATGTCTTCGTGGCCTCCGGCATTCGCCACGACCTGGCCCTGAAAAGCCGCGAGTACCTCGACCTGCTCGTGCGCCATTTCGTCGGGGGACATTTGAAGGTCGCTCCGGAGCATTATTGCTCTCACGTGCTGGACTTAATGGGTAAGCCCGGCTTCGAGGTCTTCGAGGAATTCGAGCAGCGGTTCGCCGAGGCATGCCGCCGGGCCGGCAAGCAGGCGTATCTCGTGCCGTACTTCATCAGCGCACATCCGGGCTGCCGGCCCGAAGACGCACTGAAGCTGACCGAATACCTTCTGTCTCGCTCATGGCGGCCGCAACAGGTCCAGGACTTTGTCCCTATTCCGCTGACGCTCGCGACGGCGATGTACGTCTCCGGCACAAACCCGGCAGGGAAAAACATCCACGTCCCTCGCTCGCGGAAGGAAAAACGCCTCCAGGCGGCCCTCCTGCAATACTATGAGCCCCGCAACAAAAAGCTCATCAGCGACTTTCTTCGAGAGCAGCGCCGCACCGACCTGCTGCCCAAAATCAGCCACATGACCAAATCATACCCCCGCCGAACCAAGTGAGTGATAAAAGCTATCAGAAGCTTTGCAACAAACGACATCAGCGCGTGTGTTCTTAGCAGAGGTTGTGGCTGTCTCCCCAAAATTGATCGAACTCGTGCGGCAACATCGCAGCTATCTGGTCCTTGGTCATTGCGTACAGGTCCCATGTTGTATCAAGCTGGTTTAGCACGTCCACGAGGCGGAAGATCGATCCGGGTCGCCCGTACGTTTGCGCCCCGCGTTTAGGCTCTCGCGTGGTCGGATCTATGTACATCTCTGTGGCGAGTCCGAGGACGCTTTTGTTCGTGACTAACTGTTGTCTTGAGGCAAGCTGATAATAGAAATGGCCCACTGTATGCAAGGGCCCATAAAGCAGGATCATCGCCTGCTCGGGGGCGTCGTGATTGGCTCTGAAAACGCGATAGGGACCGGCCAGAAGATGTCGATAATATCGTCTCGCATCGTCAACGGCTGGAATCCAATGCGCACGCTCCCCGGGTTTGTAGCGACCATCCTTGTCCCGTGGGCAGAGATGTTCGAAGTAGAACAAGGCAAGCCATGCCCAAAGTCCTTTGTCAGTTTCAAGGCCCGTCAGCTCGCAACCAGTAAGCTTTTCGTAAAGGTACTTTGCAGCATCCAACCGTGTTACGAAGTTGTGTTGGTCCATTTCCGTGCAGGGACTGATTAGTTCCGACGTTTCATCATCCGAAAGAAGTTCAGCCGGATAATGTCTGGGAAAGTCGGTGGTTAAGGAGTCCAGAAACTCTCCAAATCGTTGAAGCCCTTTTTCGCTCAGTCGCCTCAGTCTCATGATCAGTCCTCCCCGAGCCAGTGCGTCCGAAAAGCGGCGGTCAAGGAATGTTGTCTCGCAAATGCGTGCACCGCTTGTTCAATCCAGTCATCGCGTTCATCGATATCCACGCCGTGAGGTATCGATCCTGCGCCAGGCAATGCACACGCGAACTGAAGCCACCGGGATCGCCAATCAGCGGGATCATCACAGGTATCATACTCTTCTACGGTCAGAACTCGCGTTAGAATCTCCCGAAGTACAGATGGATAGATGAGTGATGCAAAACGCAGATCACGCGCCACAGTGCGCCAGTCGCCCACTGATTTGTTCATCTCCAGGATAGGTCCGCTGTTGTCGTTGAACTTGATCTGCCATACGACATCAAGACCCTCGGTAGGTTTGACAGGCAGCAACGCGATCCTATCATTACTTCGCTCCTCAAGCCGACATGCTTTTATTTGATCGGCTTCGGCCAAAATAACGCCGCATCTGTCAGAGTGCGATGTAACCTTGACACGGAACAACACTGCCTCGGCTGAATCAAATTCGGCGAGATGCCGATCACCAGGCGGACAGATGACGCCGACAGTCCCGAAAGGAAACCGCATCCATGAAGTCTGGCGATATGCCTCCACGAAAACACACGCGTCGCTTGGCAGACCATATTCGGAGAGATTAAAATTGGCGTCAAATGTGGCCTCTGGCTTCCCATTGGCACTCAGTGTGATTTGGATATCACACAGCTTCAGCCGTTTGCGTCCTGTGTGGTTGATTCGCCTAATCGCCATTTAGTTTCTCCTTCGCGATTGCACGAACATATAAATCTCGGTTTTCGTCGAAGCCGTTGACATCAAGTCTGAAATCGGGATGCTGTACTTTCACCACAATCTGGTTTGACGCCCGCCGCACAATTTCCAAGCCTTCCGTGGCCGCGAATATAGGTGTCTTCACAAGTTCAAAATCAGCGGGGTCATACTTGTTCAGCGGATTCCCGTGGCGAGTGTCATACGCAACCCGAATGTCGATGAATCGCGCTGGCGTGGGTGCGTCACCAGGCACCACACAGAACCCTCCCTGAATCTTCTGCACACGGACTTTCTTTAGGACCGGGGGAATTGGTGGCAGAGGCGGTGGGGGCCAGCGTCCAGGCTTTTGCCCCGGCTCATGCTCGTGCCCTGGAACCGTTGGCTCCTCGGGATGCGGTGGAAGTGAAAAGAAGTCTGCAAGAACCTTGTCGTCCTCTTTCTCCGCGTCGTAGAGAATGCGGATGAGCTGGTTGACGCTGTCAGCTACGAAAGTAGTGTATGAGTTGCCATAGGTATAGTTGTTCTTGAGACGCGAGGTATTTTCCCAGCGTGTATGCGAGGGATTTTCAGCATCTCCAAGCAGAGTGGCAAGCGGATCGTCCTCAATAATCACCAACGAGCAGACTCCCGACAAGCGAGATGCACCATGCACATCCGGGATAATGAGGCCTCTGCGAATAAATTCCGGTCGTCTCCTACCATCGTTCTGTTCCATACGCTTGAGGTACACGTCAAAGTGAGACTGTTGGGAAACACTGTTCTTCTTCCGAACAAATAGAGGAACCCTGAGCCCTATCGGCTCACCCTTGTTGAGCGATTTCTCCAATACACCCCGCAGTTCCTTGTGAACAAGGCTGGGCGTCCATTTCGGGCCATGCTTTATGCTGGGTGGCTCCAACTGAGGTAGTTGGTCGCCTCCATTACCACGTGCCCATGTTGCAAGCTCTAATAGCGCTCGTAGTTGGTCCGATGAATCATCTTTCGATTGTTTGAGGATGTCGCGTATCGAGTTGCTGTCGATAACAAGCTTGTTGGATGGATTCTCAACTACTACGCTTAGATTCCCATTCAGTATCGGATAGTAGTAACCACGCGTGACAGCTTCTACGAGCGACTTGTATTGTATCTCGCTATCACACCACGGTACGACAATCGACAATCCAGGACGGTCGCCACGGTTCAACCTGAACACGCGGCAGAACTCCTCAATCGTCGCAGCATCCTCAACCGGCATCACAGGCATGCCTTCGCGCTGCTCGCCATACCAACCGTCCGGAAGGTACTGCTTTTGTCCCACTTGGTGCGACTTGAGTACGGCCTGTCCCATGAGAAGGCGCTTTCGATCATCAAACCGCACGGTAACACCGAACATCGCCTTGACCTGACTGGCCTGAAGGAAGACGTCTTTTCCTATGCCCCATCGCCCACGGTCCTGATCATGCTTGTCAGATCTGCCCTCGGCACGAAAGAAGTAAAAGAACGGGTTTTTGTCTGGTTCGGGATCGTCAGTCTGTGCCGTGTCGCCCTGAAGGCCAGTTGTTCCAAAGTCCTCAAACACCAAAAAGCGACACTTGGCGTTTTCCGAAGGGATATTTGAAATACCATTCCCACACGCAGTGAAATGTTCCCACGCTCCGATGAAATACGGCTTGAAGTTCTCCGCTAAGACCGCACTTTCATTTCCGGAAATGAAGATCCGAACACTGACTGGCCCTTTGCCCTCTGCTGCATCCAGAGAATTCTGTATCCCTTCACGGATAAGGGCCTCACCTGGATGCCCAATTGTATCGCTCGTGAAAAATGCATCCAATGTGGAGTCTCGCAACCTCTCCATAGGCCCGCGTTCAGCAAAATACCAATCTCGCATGCTGTAAATCCTCTTGTGTTGGTAAAACTACGGAATCGTGGTGCGTCACTGATGATGCGCAACAATAGAGCTTTCCCACCGCATGTAATCTCAAACTGCTGAATTGCACCACCTTCATAATCGGCTTCCAATGTGCATGACTTAAGGACAAATTGGTCCACACTGCAGAATACCTGAATACTTTCCCATGTTTTTTCGTGTTGCGTTTTTAGCCGGCGTCAATAGAATCTGTTCATGCTTTATCTTTGGCTGATTGTGCTGATTATCTTCAATACGGCCTGGCTGGGGCTGGTCTTCTTTGGTCTGCCGGGCAACTGGCTGATCGCCATTTCAACCTGTCTTTTCGCCTGGTGGCGATGGGACAGCGGCGTTTTCTCCATTTATACGTTAGTGGTCGTCGTCGCCCTGGCGGCGATGGGCGAGTTAGTCGAGTTTACCGCCGGCATGATGGGCGCACGTAAATCCGGCGCGAGTTGGCCGGGCTCAATCGCCGCACTGTTCGGCGCGATTGCCGGCGCCGTGCTGGGCACGTTCCTGATTCCCGTTCCCCTTTTCGGGACCCTTGTGGGCGCCTGCCTCGGCGCCGGGTTCGGCGTATGGGGGCTGGAATTCTCCCGCGGCAAGAAGATGGAGCACAGCGTTCGCTACGCCGTCGGAGCGGGACTGGGCGAATTCTTCGGTATCACGAGTAAGCTCGTTCTGGGCATAATCATCTGGCTCACAGTCGCCGTCGCAGCGTTTTGGCCCTGAGAACCGCTCAGTCCGAAAAACACACGTCTTAATGCCCTGCAGCGATGCCACGCGATCGCAAAGCGTGAACACTATGCCTTGACAAGACACATGCCTCAATGAGAACAAGGAAAATCCTCGTCGCCGATTTGCCTTTGCCTATCCCTGTTTATATATTTTCCTTGTGAAAGCAGTTACTTGAGACAGCCTGCAATCCGGATCTCTCACAAGAAAAGCGGAGATTGTAGAGATGTATGAACTTGGAAGAATCTCAGGGGTTTCTCATTTCGGCGGGCGTGCAATCAACCCCGCTCAACGCGCAGTTCCCGGCTGCTCTCAGGCAGCGTCAATGAACGGCCCAAACGGCGGTGCGGACGACCCCTCACTCACAGAGAAGATGGCGGAATTCATCAAGGCCGTCAAAGAAAAAGCGGCGAAACTTATCGAGCTCACCGAGCAAATCGCAAACGGCCGCTTTGTGGGCACGAATCTTGCCAAGAATCTGCGGGAACAGGCCGAAGCAATCAGCGCTGCATTGGACCTGCTGTGGGGGCACGTTACAGAGGCGTTGTCCGGTTCGATCTCAGGTTCACAAGATTCCGCCGGTTCCAGCATGAACTCCGGGCCGGAGTCCGGCTTAGAGCAGATTCTCGACGTTGAGAAGAGGATAACGGAGCAAAACGTCTCCTGCGAGTTAGCCATCTTCTCTTTGGCCCGAACTACAGAAGCGGCTATGAAAGCGTTACGGTGCCAGGGAAACCTTGAGCCTGAAAAGGCCGTGGTTTTGCTCCAGGATGAGTAGCGTAAGCATGGGCGTCCCGCCGGGATAGAGCGTGCCGGCCCTGAGCGGGACCGCAGAGAAGGAGTCCGGCGTATGCGTTGAGACTGGAGGGGCACTTGGTCATAAGAGGTTAGTGGCAGACATGAGGCTGGACTCGATAATGACAAGAAGAGTCGTGACCGTCGATATGGACGATACCCTCGCAATCCTTTGGGAGATATTTCACCACGTGAGGTTTCATCATCTGCCGGTCGTCGAGGACAACGAGCTTCGCGGAATCATTTCAGATCGAGACCTTTTGAATGCGTCAAGCCCGTTCGTCAATACGCTCGCCGAACAGAGGCGAGACCTGATGATATTAAAGAAGCGGGCCCATCAGATTATGACCCGCAAACCGATTACGATCACGAAAGAAGCGAGCTGCGAAAACGCGGCCCGCTTAATGCTGCGTGCGAATATTTCCTGTCTTCCCGTAGTTTCCTCGGAGGGTCAAATTGAAGGGATCGTGACATGGAGAGATCTTCTCAGGGCATATTCTGAGCGGGCGGCCGTCGGATGACGGCAGAGAGAGCGAAAGACCCTCCGTCATCTGGTTTACCCGCCGTTCCTGTCTCCAGGCGAGGCGAACAAGACGCCACCGCCGTGAACCAAGCGGCCCGCTGCGTCCAACTAATCCCTTGTCCCTCTTACGCAGCGTCCCAAAACAACCGCATCCAGGAATCTCCATCGCAATGCCACCGGGATTTCCCTTAGAAAAGGCCCGTGGAGCTTTTGGCTGACCGCCACCTATTAATTATATTTTATTTGCTCCCCGAAGGAGGAGAGCAAGACTGGAGACAGAAAAGATGCCTGAACTCGGAAACGTACTTAGCATGTCCGGCGGCGTACGCGCTGCCAAACCGACACGCGGCGGAATTGAGAGTCCGACAGGGCCGACGCCTGATCGGGCGATCGCCGATGATGATGCCGCTGAGGCTGTCATCCGGAACCCACTCTCCGCAAATCAGACCGCGCCCGACACCCGCGGGGCGGGGCGGAATTCTTCTGTGAACCCATCTATTGAAGAGACTCTCGCCGTAGTCAAAAGCAAAGTAGCCGAACTAAGACGGATCGCTGAAGAAATCCGCAACGGCCGCTTTTCGGCCCGACAAACCGGAGAAAAACTCGAAGCGGATGCCGAACACATCAAAAACAACGCTGATATGACAGAAAGGCATGTCTATTCAGACGTCAGCGAATTGCTGGCGCGGTTCAAGAAGGAAATCGGGAAAATCAGGTCATTTGACGGATTCATCCTTGGCGTGCATGACAAGATAGAGAGGTTCAGCCCTCCGGCGGAGTTCGATCTCGACCAGGTTCAGGACGTCATGCAGCACATGGCGGATGTGACTTCGAGATTGGAATTGGGTGTATTCTCCCTGGCGCGAGTCCGCGAGAAGGCCCTCAAAGCCTTGCGCTCCCAGGACGAGCCTGAGCCGGAAAGGGTTTTGAAGCTGCTCGAAGACGAAGCGCAAAAACCGAAGGCCTTTCAGCCGCCCGTGACGCACATCACTCCGCCTGCATAGCAGAACACTTAGCCGCGATCGCTCTGGCTGGCTTGGCCTATCTTAGGTTGCGAATGCGGACCTCGATCCCTTTCGAGTCTTTGAGCAGATCGACGAGCATGTTCGGGTCCGTCTGGCCATAGTGGTAGGGGTACAGAATCTTCGGCTTGAAGGCCTTAGCCGCATCGGCGACCATCTCCGGCGTCATCGTGTAGGGCAGGTTCATCGGCAAGAAGGCGACGTCGATGTTCTTGAGCTGTTTCATCTCAGGGATGTTCTCCGTATCGCCGGCCACATAGACCCGTTTATCGCCGAATGTGATTACGTAGCCGTTGCCCTGGCCCTTCGGGTGGAAGGGATTTCCCGCAGACCGCACATGAACGATATTGTAGGCAGGCACAGCCTCGATTTTCAGGCCGGCAACTGTCTTTGCATCGCCGTTGCCCATGACGATCCCGCCGGGCACGCTCTGCGAACATGCCTTCGTCAATACGAGCTGGGTCCCATCCTTGCGAAGCGTCTTAATGGCCGCGGGGTCGAGGTGGTCGCCATGCTCGTGGGTGATGAGAATCAGGTCCGCCTTGGGCATCCCGGCGTAGTCAACCTCCCGGCCGACCGGGTCCACGTGAATCGTTTTGCCGTTGAAGCTGAACATGAGCGTGCCGTGCCCGATGAAGGTAATTGTCAGGTCGCCGGCGCTGGTTTTGATAATATCCTGCTCGTATTTCGACGCGGCCCCGGCCTGCTGCTGCCCGGCTCCTTTGACTTGCATTTTGACTGCGTACAGTGAGGTTCGGGCCGTGATAAAGAGCGTCTGATTGTCCCTGCCGCCGAAGGTGACGTTGGCCGGCTGTTCGGGGACCGAAATCGACTCGATTTTTTCGCCGGCCTTGTTATAAACCGCGACGACCTTCGTCGTCAGATAGATGTTGCCCTCGCCGTCGATAGTCATGCCGTCGGAGCCTTCCGGGGCAAAGAGCTTCTTATCCGATAGCGCGCCATCCTCATTGACCTTATAAACGAATGTCTTGCCGGCGCCGTGATCGGCGACGTAGAGCGTCTTGCCGTCGGGCGTGCCGATGACGCCGTTCGGCCTGACCATATCGCTGATCACGCGGGTCAGCTTCTTGCGGTCAGGCGAGAGGTAATAGACGTACTCGCCATCCTGCTCCATGCCGTCTCTGCCGCCGTAGCGAGGGTCGGTGAAATAGACGCCGCCCTTCGGGTCGATCCACAGGTCGTTGAGGCTGTTGAACCGCTTGCCCTCATATTTGTCCGCTAAGACCGTGACATTGCCTTTCGGATCGATAGAGACTAATCGCCGGCCGCCGCCCTCACAGGCCAGAAGGTTGCCCTTGGCGTCGAAGTACAGGCCGTTGGCCCCGCCGGAGTTTTCGCGAAAGGTCGAAAGCTTGCCGTCCAGCGACCATTTGTGGATGCGATTGTTGGGAATGTCCGAGAAGAAGACGTTACCCTGAGCATCCGCCGCCGGCCCTTCAGTAAACGCGAAGCCCCCGGCCAGCTTTTCCACCTTCGCCCCATCAGCAACCACGCCCGCTTCCACAGCATTCCAGCCCGCCGCCACAATCAGCAGCACCATCAAACCACACCATTTCGTATTCATTGGATTCTCCTTTCAATTACCGCTTTGATTCATCAGAACCGTCTGCTATGACTTTCAACTTGGCTAAGTAGATGCTGGTTTTGGCTTCGTGGCTGGAGTAGTAGCTCATGTAGAGCGTGTTGTTGTACCAGACTAAACCGGGGTAACTCGTATCGCCGCCGCTGGGCAGCTTGAGCAGTTGCGTCATAGTGCCGTTCTGGACGTCGAGGCAGCACAGGGCCGTGTGCGCGCCGCCGTCGTGCATTCGCCCCGCGGCGAGCCAGTGACCGCCAGCTATTTGGATAAAGTTGGGCCCGCCAAAGCCGTTGAAATCAGCACCGAGGTCTTTCCATTGCCACTGCTTGTAGTCCGGGCGGCTTATGCCTAACATCGCGCTGCTTGGATCGTTCTCCCGGCGGTCGCGGCGAACCAGTGCGTAGCACGTCCCATCGGAAGTAAAACGCAGCGTCACTTCCGTCGGGTAGCCCTGTTCAAACAAGCGGGGCACGTGCGGCTCATAGTGAATCCCGTCGGTACTGACGAGCAGATCGAGATAGCGGTCGCCCGGGCCGGCGGTGTAGGAGACGCCATACGCCTTCCCTTCATGCCACGTCACGCACCACAACCAGCGTCCCGGCTCGACGACAATCCGTGGCTCGGCCCACTGCCTGCCGTCTTTGGAGAAACTGACAAATGAGCCGGTCGGGGCCGATTGATTGTCCTGCTTACGCGGGGCAACTCCGCCGACCAGCATCAGCCGGCCGTCCGGCGTCACGGATAGATGCGCATCTCGCAGATCGCAGCCTTCCAGCGAAATTAGCGCCGCCGACGCCCACGCATCCGCGTCCCTGGATTCGAGCACTCGAATCTTGCCGTCGGTGGAAACGTGGCCTCGACCCTCGCGAAATGCGCAGTAGAACGCATCGTTCCATCGCACAAGGTCGGTGAACGCATTGTGCGGCGCCTGGTCCCAAATCTTTTTGACCTCCATAAGTTCCACCGCGACCGGCGGCGCCGCGAAACAACACGAGGCACACATCAAAATCGGAACCGCATGGGCAGAAAATCTGCCCATCCTACCTTTTTGTTTCTCGCTCATTTTTGTGTGCCTTTGCTATTTGCTTGCGACGATCCATCGCAACTGCTTATTCCGCGTGTACAAAATAAATTGTGCACACCCTATCGCTGGGCAGGGGATTGCCGATTGTCGAACACGATTTTGGCTGTGCCATGCCGAGGGCACAAATCGAAAATCGTCAATCGTAAATCGACAATCTAATCACGCCCCCTTGACCCGCATGCGCAGGGCATAGAGTGACTTCTGGGCGGTGATAAAGAGCGTATGCCGGTCTTTGCCGCCGAAGGTGACATTGGCCGTCCAGCCGGCGTCGATGGGAATCTGTTCGATCTGCTCTCCGGCCGGGTTGAAGACCGTGACACCTTTTCCCGTCAGATAGATGTTGCCCTCGTTGTCAATGGTCATGCCGTCGGAGCCCATCGAGCAAAAGAGCGTCTTTTCGGACAACGTCCCATCGGCGTTCGTGCGGTACTTGTAGGTCTTCTTGTCCCCGATGTCGGCGACGTACAGATACTTGCCGTCGGCCGTGCCGATGATGCCGTTGGGCTGTACGAGATCTTCAGTCACCCGTATCAGCGTCTTGCGGTCGGGCGCCAGATAATAGACGTGCTGGCCGTCCTGCTGCATCGCCGGATCGCGGGTCCAGTAGGGCCTCTTGTAAAGTGGATCGGTGAAATAGATGCCGCCATTGGGGGCGATCCACAGGTCATTGGGACCGTTGAGTTTCTTGCCCTTGTAGTCCTTGACGAGCACGGTGGTCTTGCCGCCGGCGTCAATCGACCACAACTCGTTATCCATGTCCGCACAGGCCAGCAGGTTGCCGTTCCTGTCGAAGTAAAGACCGTTGGATCGGCCGCACGGTTTCATGAAGTCCGCCAACTTGCCATCCACGGACCATTTGCAGATGCGGTCGTTCGGCTGGTCGGTGAAGAAGACGTTTCCATCGGCGTCCGCCGCAGGACCTTCGGTGAACGAAAAGCCGTCGGCGAGCTTTTCTACTTTTGCCCCCGGCGCAATGATACCTGCCCGCTTAGCTTCCGATGGGCCGGCCTTTCCCTCGCCCGCCCCAGCGACTGCGACCAGCTCGATGCCCTTACCAGTCCCTAAGTTGCGGGAGTATTTCCTCTCCTGCGGATTGTTCCAGTGCTCATGCACGCCGAGGCTGGCCAGGCGGACCTTGTTCTCCGCATGGTCGGGGTCGTAAAACGTGCCGGAGGGGGGATTGTCTGCGAGGGCGGCCTCGTGGAGATAGTCATCCGTGCCCGCCATGCCGGCCGCCTTGGGTTGGTCAACCAGCAGAAAATCGAAGCCAACAGAGTCAATCGCCACGGGGTCCTGTGAAGCGAACAGGCTGGAAGTCCAGTCGTCGTTGAAGGGAGCGGAGGCAAACTTCTTCGGGACGCGGTCAGCGGGGTGCGTGCCGCAATAAAGCCCATCCAACAGGTAGAGCACCGTCTTGCCGCCGAAGTGCGCATGGCCCGTGAAGTCCACGAGATTCCGGTATTCCTTGCTGCCTTTGCTGAAGCCGCTCTTGTGCAGGTCGAGATAGCCCTTTTCCGGCGGGGCGCGGAAGAGCGACCCGTAATGGTTCTTGGCACAAAGCGTGACGCCCGCGCCGGTATGGGCCTTGAGATTGGCTAAGTTGATGAGGTACTCCGCCTCGGCATAGGCCTTGGGCACATAGTCCTGCTGCACGCCCTCGGGCCGATTGCTCCAGTAGATCGGAACAGTGGAAAGCTCCATCTTCGTCCGGCCTAAAGTGCCCTGGGAATCGAGATACGTCACCTCCGGAAACTGCTCGTGCAGTTGATCGAAGTAGGGGCCGGCGAAGCGGCACAGGCTGTCGCCCACGGCGATGTCCGACTGCTTGACGCCCGCGACCTGCGTCAACTGCCTCAGCAGGGCGGCAATCAACTGCGGCGAGGTGTTCATATAGTCCACCCAGTCGCCCTCAAGGGCGTACGTCTCAGGGTTGACGCCTTTCATGGTTCGAATGAGGCCGACGAAGTTCACTTTGATCGTGATCTTCTCACCCGGCTTGTAGCCGACGTCGCTCTTGCCGCGGGCCTTGTTGTGATAACGGAACAGGGCATCCCACGCCTTGGCGTCGGTCGCTTCGCCCGTTAGCGAGCGGATAGCATTCGACATCATCTGCCCGCATACGGCGGGATTCGTCTTCTCATCCTGCCACGGGTGACCATCGCCGGGGCCGTTCCAATTGGTGGCTTCGGGATCATGGACCCAGACGACGCGGCCGGGATGAATGCCTTTGGCTGCGCCTATCGGCTCATTGGCGGGCTGCGGCTGGGCCATAGCGGACTTCTCGCTGGTGGCACTCAGAGTAATCCACAGCGCAGCGATGCTCAAAGCCAGACATGCCAGGCCCACGAGGTACCGCCGGCGAGAGAAGTTGAGCTTGGCCTTCCTAAAGATCGCCGCCGAAGCACCGAACGCCAGTAACCAGGCGACAAAGCCCGAAGCCAACGGAAAGGCCACCCGCTGGCATGGGTAGAGCGCCCGCGAAGGCTTGGGAATCACTCGAATCAGGAACCAGACAAGCGAGACAAGCCCTGTCACGGGAAGCACGACCTTCAGCCAGCGATATTTCCGCCCCTCATGACACCGCGGCTTCTGCGAACACGCGTGGACATTTTTACTTTTCAGGAATTGCATCGTTCAAACCTCCAGAATAATCAACTACATTCTTGTCGCTGATAAGACCTGGAAACATTCTACCTAAGCGCGCCGGCAGCGTCAAATCAAAACGCAGGCGCAGTGGAGCCTAAAGCGGATATTGCCTTGTGGAATCGCCGCCCCTTCCGGATTCGCACCGCCAATGGGCAGCATCCCTATGCCGTACTCGGCGAACTAACCGAAGAGCTTTCGAAGGTTTGACCATGACGCCCAACCCATCATTCCACCGGACCTGCGCAAAAAGCCGCGCAGGCCGGTGAATTCAAACGTGGTAGTAAATTTTAATAATTGACTTACCGCCGTCCAATTTGGTATGATGTTGGCATGACGACGAAAGAAAAGGTCCTACAAGCTGTAAACAATCTGCCGGACGATGCTTCCATTGAGGATGCTATGGATCGCCTTCTGTTCCTGGCCAAGATTGAGCGTGGGCTTCAGCAAGCCGATGCCGGACAGACTATTCCTCATTCAGAGGTCAAGGAGAGAATGGCTAAATGGCTCAAGTGTGTAATGCTCCCACTTTTTCAGACCAGTGGATAAGGCAGTGTGGCTGTGGTATGGTAGCGTCAGAAAGGAGGCTATTGTGGCACAGCGGCGGAAGTTTAGCGGTCAGTTTAAGGCCCGTTCTGGGCCGAGTGTATCGGCGGGCCACTTAATCCGCCTTGGGGGGTGTGTGCCTGAGATTGTGTTTTATCCCGTACCGCTCCAGAGGCTTGGCCAGCTTTCCAAGAGCTACCAGGACCACAATGGCGATAAGCGTGGCCGCGACGGCCAAGTGGTAAAAACGTGCGCCGCACGCCATTCCGATACTGGCCACAAGCCAGATGGTGGCGGCGGTCGTCAGGCCGTGCACGCCGCCCCGGTCCTGGATGATGGCGCCCGCCCCCAGGAAGCCGACGCCGCTTACAATCTGTGCCGCGATTCGTGTGACCGACCCTTCGGCGGAGCCGGCGGCCATGTCTTTGGAGACGATGGTATAAACCGCCGCACCCAGGCATATCAGGACATTCGTCCGCAGTCCGGCCGCCTTGCCGCTGATTTCCCTCTCGGCGCCGATCGCCGCGCCAAAAATAACAGCAAAAGCAATACTGAGGAAATCTTCCGCCCCAATCATCGCATCACCTTTCTATCAGCGTTTCATCGACTTTCATGCCGAAGTGTCTGCCGGCCTTCTCGATATGGCCCAGGACTTCATCGCCCGGCTTGAGCGCTGTGACCGAAACCGCCTTGCCCTCCGGGCTGACCAGGCGAATCGTCTCGGCGTTCTGTAGAACCAGGCTGATCGGCCGGCCTTCGGCCTGCGCCTCGACGAGCATCATCGGCCTTTTTTCGATCTTGTTGCGGCCCAGATAGACCGTCTGGCTTTTGCCCTGAAAATCCACGACCATCAGCTCATCGCCGGCCTTCAGGTCGGCCAGATACTTGGTTTTGCCCCCCGGCGTCAAAGTATAAGCGTGCACCGCGCCGGCGTTGACGCGGAACGGCCGGGACGCCACGTAAGGATTATCAATGGATTCGGAATGCACTAAGAAGAAGCCCGAAGCGGTATTGCCGACGAGCATTCCCTCGCCAAAAGTCATCTGCGTACAGGTGTCGAGGCAGGCCCGGTCGCCCATGCCCAATTGCTTTGCGGTGGTGATCGTGGCTGTGACAAGAGCGATCTTCTCGCTGACGCCCTGTATGATTTCAGCCGTCCTTTTGATTTCGTTCACGTCGTCCGTCTTGAGCACCACGCCGTCAACACCTTTTTCGAGTATCTCGACCATCAGTTTGGCCTGCTCGCTGCTCCTGACCTGGACCATGACGTTCCTGCCCCGGCGGGCCAGCAGGTTTTCTATCGGTATAATCGTCCAATCCAGCATCCGCAGAACAACAATTCTCTCCGTGGGCACAGCCGCCGCTTTGTCTTCGTCCTGCTTGCCGGAGATGTCGATGAACTCGACGTCCACGCCGGGCTTGAGGTCGCCGCCGGCTTCGACCGTCCTGATCCTGCCGAACTGCAGGACCTTGTCGCTGTCCCCATCCGCCAAAACCACCGCCTCGGCCCCGCTCTCCAGCGCCGCGATGGCGATCTGCTTGTTGTACGGAACAATGTTGACCCAGAATCTCTTCATGGCAACAGACGCTTTCTTCGGCCTGCTATTTCACCATAAGCAATGTACATCTCAAAGAGGTTACCTGTGGTAACACGTGAGATTTAACGCAAGTAGAACATCTTGTCAACCACTTTGTCGTATAAGCTGTTCGCGTTCTCTCAGGGTACATGTCACGATTGTAAGTAGATTTTTTGGTGGCGACCATCCCCAAGCTGCGCTTGAGGCTGCCACCCGTTTTTCCTCAACTCTATTGGGTGGCAGCCTCATCCCGATTGACGTTTATCGGGATGGGGATGGCCTTCCTTGTGCTAAACACGCGCCTCGTTTGTTGCTACAGTCCCTTTTCTTTAAAGCTTTTCTACCGAAACACCGATAGATGAAAAAGCGGGAACATCTGTGGAATTAAGCACCTTTCCGGAAACGCTCAGCCTCTAATGTGGTGGTTTAACATTTTTGTAAAGAGAAAGGTCAGTTCTGAATGGGAAAAGGCAATAATAATACACCCAGCGCTGCAGGCAGCCCTTCGCCGGAAAATCCGGAAAGAAATAATAATTTGCGAATCGAGTACCAAAAGGCACAGGACTCTGCAGAACACCACGATAGCCTGCTTTGGTATGTTACAAGTATAGTCTGGAGCGGTAATCTTGTCGTCTTAGGCCAGATTGCCACCTGCACCAAAACAGACTCATCGGGCATCCTTGTACTACTTGTAAGTGTTTTGGCCCTGGTTTTGAATCTGTTCCTTTGGGCTGCTGCCTTTCAGTTCAGGTGGATAAGAATACAGAAGTATAAGTATTGTAAACAAATCGAGGACATGCTCCCAGGGATGCTTGGCCAGCACAGAAATCTCTGTTATCCACCAGGAGTAATGTGGACCCTGTATTGCTTCGTAATGGTCTTGTTCCTGATAGTCTGGTTTGCTCTTCTCCTTATGACTGCTTCACGTATTCTTCCCCGCTGTCTAATTTTCGCCTAAAAGAAGCTGTTTCTCTCAACTGTCGCTCAGCGGATTTTCAGGCAATTTCAAGCTCTTCATAGCAATTTCTGAAGCAATTATCGGTTTTTTTTATTTCAGACCTGAATTTTCTGTGCTGATAAGGCCCTTTTTGTCGATGTACCGATAAAAGGGCCTTTGGGGCCGATGCGCGTAGAGTTTTCGCTCTGCGTATTTGGTCAGGCATGTGTCGGAAAACGGAATTTGTCAAGGCATCATATTTCAGGGAAGATGTGATGGGCACAAAAAGGGAAAACATCAAGCAATTCGCTCGCCATCTGGCAATGGGATTCATGGTCAATTTAACAATAGCTCCGCTCCTGGCGGGCATATACCTGTTTGAGACGCGCATGTCCAAATTGGTGGCCGGCCTCAGCGTACTGTTGTCTTTTGAGATATGGGCGTACGTCATCAAGCGGATGAAGGTCATCTGGAAAACCGTCAAGCCGCTGGGCTACTATTTTCTGCCGACGGCCGTCATGCTCTGGCCGTTGGAGGGGCGGCATCGCAAACCGAGCAAACCGAAGGCAAAGAAGACAAAGCTCGAAACAGCTCAGCTCGGAGAAATTGTCGCAACCTGGCCGGATGTAAGCATCCGCACGATCGCAGGCATTCTCGACCCGAAGCAGCAGCAGAGGACTCTGGCGACGATGATCAACGAAATGGACGGCATGAGAGACTCTCGCCTGGCTACACTGACCGACAGAATTCGCCAGTATCTGGGAAAGATTCTGGAATCGGTGAGCGAGAATGAAAATTACACCCTGTTCGGTCAAATCATGTCGCGGCTGTCATCATACGGACCGGAGAGGCATCAGCAGACCTACAGAAGCTTCCTGCGGCTGTTGACCGTCGTATTTGAACCGGCGCCGGGCGAGAATCCCCGCAGGCAGTTTCAGAAACACATGACCGGGCCGCTCAAACGTGCCCTTGAGCACGCGGGCAAGACCCACGCCGCCACCACGCAGCAGATCGTCGCCAGGATCATGACGGACGGTCTGAACGAGCACGAAACCGCTCGAAGCGTCATGGAAATGCTGCTGCTGCTGGACTGGAGCACGCAGCGGGAGATTTGCCGCGTCATCTTCGATGAAAGTCTCAAGCGGGCGTTCCTCTTTCCCCGTCAGTTTGGCGCGGACTTCCTGAATATACTCTGCCAGATCGAACATCGAGTATTCTGGCTTGATTTGCGATCTTTACAGACCATCATACAAGAGTCCCTCAGTAAAATCGAAGAGGGACTCATCAACTCCAATCCAACTCTTTACAACGAGCTTTGCTCAAAAGTATTCGCTCCCATTGAGGACCCGGCGTCTCACGGCGTCCGCCACGCCCGCGTATTCCGGCGGCTGAAAGACGAAGACGGCAAAGTCAAAATCGACTGTATCTGTCCCGACAGAAAAACGTGTACTTGCGAGGGCCAGAGCCTGAGCTTCCGGGGCGTTTACAGCAAGAGCTGCCGCAGAGACGTGGGCGAAAAGCTTGCCATGAGCCTCATTCCCATCCGAGAGGCCGCGCGCCGATTCGCCGTCAAGGCGTCGATAGCACCTCTTCACGCGTACGAATCCGGCAGTCATAGCCCGGGCCGCGGCGCCTTCTTCGAGGACGCCGAGCCTTCCAGCGTCAGGGGCCTTTACGAATACGTCTCTACGAAACCGTGATTCCGGCCCTGCTCGCGTGCAGGCTCGCTCCACAAATCGGCAAATGGCTCCGTCCTGATGGGCGGAGTTTTTTTTGAAAAAACACTTGGTTTTCGCGCAGTCCGGCAGTAATCTTGGCAGAGGTGGGCGGTAAGACGTGTAGTCAAGCGGTATCGAGGAAAGTGTATTTTTTAGGAGGCATGTCATGAATCACACGCGAATTCACAAAAGCTGCACCAGGACTGTGGCTCTTATCTGTCTGCTGCTGTTGGTGCAAACGTCGCTCGTTGCGGCGCAGGACATCACGGGGGAGTGGGAAATGACAGTGGAGTTCGGCGGCCGGCAAACCTATGCCACGTTAATCATCTCCAAAAACGCGGACGGCACGCTCGCGGGCAAGTGGGGCTCGAACGACCTGTCCAACGTCAAGTTCCAGGACGGAAAGCTCACGTTTGTCCGCACCGTCAGGTTCGGGGACCAGGAGTTCACAATGACCTATAACGGGACCCTCAAGGACGGCAAGCTCACGGGCCTGCTTTCGAGCGAGCGAGGGGAGTCGCCTGCGAACGGGGCACGGAAAAAACCGATGTGTCCCGCGCTCGGTCAGTGGGACCTGAGCTACCGCATCCAGGACCGGGACGTCACGGCCAAGCTGACTGTCTCTCAGAGACCCGATGGTGCGCTGGACGCCAAATGGACCAGCCAATTCGGGGAAAGCACGATCTCCAACGTCAGGTTCCAGGATAGCAAGCTCAGTTTCACCCGAAAAGCCAAGTTCAATGACAACCAGTTCGAAATGACCTTCGAGGGCACCGTCCAGGGCGACAAGCTGACAGGGGTGAGCAAGAACGAGCAGTTGGAGGTCCCGGTCACCGGCCAACGGTTCGGGGCAGCCCTGATCGGCAAGTGGGAGCTGACAAGCACATCTGAAAGAGGGACGCGCACGAGCATACTGACGGTCAATGGTGACCTGAGCGGCCGGTACGAATCCTTCGGCGGCGAGATTCCCGTTAAGGACCTCAAACTCGAAGGAAACCAGGTGACGTTTGCCATCGAAATGGGCTTCGGGGACCAGACCTTCAAAATGGACTTCAAAGGCACGCTGGACGGCAACGCCCTCAAGGGCCAGACGACCTCCGAAAGAGGCACCAGCGAGGTCACCGGCAAGAAGCTGGCGGTTGCTGCGGCTTCGGCGATGGCTGGCACGTGGGAGCTGACCTCGGAGTCGTCGCAGGGCGGCACACGCACCAATACCCTCAAGATCAAGGACGATATGACGGCGACGTACACGTCGCGGGACACGGAATCACCCGTCACGGATCTGAAGGTCGAAGGCAATCAGATCAGCTTCAAGATCACCCGGACGTTCAACGACCAGCAGGTCACGATGGACTTTAAAGGCACCGTGGACGGCAAGACCCTCAAGGGCGAGATGGTGAGCGCCCGCGGCAGCCGGCCCGTCACCGGAAAGAAAATCGACTGAAACCACAATGTGTGTATGGGTGGGTGGTACGCGGTTATGCCAGGGAAGAGCCATCCCCATCCCGATAACCACCATCGGGATGAGGCTGCCACCCAGTAGGATTGATAGAAAGCGGGTGGCATCCTCAAAGCCGCAGGTTTTGGGGATGGCTGTAGGCGATGTACGCACACGTCGCGTCTCCCGCCCATCCATGGAGCTGAGGCATGAATCATATCGACCGCCGAATGAGCAGATATAACAGTCTGTCACTTATAGCCGGCCTCTCGCTTTGTCTCTTGTGTTGCGGGGTCGGTCTCGCCGACTTCATGGCGGAGCTTGCGAAGCCGCATGAGGGCCGGAGCATGCGGGCGACCTCCACGCACAAGATCGGCCCGGACGGCAAGTCCGACCCGAACGGCCGGCCCGACCCGAACAGCAATCGCGACAACAGCAGCGTCCCGCCGGGGCAGCGAAAAATCCTACTGGACGCAGAAGGCCCCGGAGTCATCACCCATATCTGGATGACGTTCCTCGGACCTGAGCCGCACCCCTGGGCGAAGAACGGCTCGGCCAATCATCAGGAAATGCTGCTGCGCATGTACTGGGACGGCAGCGAGCGCCCGGCGGTCGAGGCCCCCGTCGGCGATTTCTTCGCCAACAGCTTCGGCAAACGCAGCGAGGTCGTCAGCCTGCCCGTCATCGTGGAGGACGCGGACTCGTACAATTGCTTCTGGCATATACCCTTTCGTAAGTCCGCCCGCGTAGAAGTCCTCAACGAGGCTGACAAACCCATCAGCCTGCTCTACTACAATATCGACTGGGTTAAGAAAGAGAACATCGGCGAGGACACGCCGTACTTCTACGCACAGTACCGCCAGGAATATCCCGTCCAGACGGGAAAGGATTATGTCGCCCTCGATACGCAGGGCAAGGGGCACTACGTCGGCACCGTCTTGAGCGTGCGGACGCGCAGCCCCGCCTGGTTCGGCGAGGGCGATGAGAAAATCTACATCGACGGCGAGCAGAACGCCTCCATCTGGGGCACGGGGACGGAGGATTACTTTCTCTCGGCCTGGGGACTCAAGATGACGATCACGCCGTACTTTGGTGTGCCGTACTTCGACCAGTGGGGCATCGTCGGCGGACATACCAGCGCCTACCGGTGGCACGTCGCGGACCCGCTCGTTTTTAACAAAGCAATCAAGGTGACGTTCGAGCACTACGGCTGGATGTCGCCCGACGAGAATCCGAAGTACGAGTCCAATAGCTGGAACGAGCGAGAGGATGATTACTCCAGCGTCGCGTTTTGGTATCAGACGGGCACGCCGACGTTCGAGGCCCGCACGCCGCACGCCCGGCAGCGCACACTGCCCAATTTAGACCGTATCATCGCCGCGCGCGAGTTTGCAGCCGATAAATATCACGGCCAGGGCCAGGCCGTGGCACAGAGTCTGGATATTTATCCTGACGGGCACCTCTTTTACAAGCCGGATGGACAGGACAACGCCTGGATCGAGATCCCCTTCGAAGTCCAGAAGAAGGAGCCGCAGCGGTTGCTTCTGGTGATGACCCGCTCTTACGATTACGGCAAATATCAGGCGTATCTCGATGGCGTCAAGTTAGGCGGCGTCATGGATCTTTACAGCAAGGAAACCTCGACTCGCGAATATCACCTGCTTGACTTCTGGCCTGAGCCGGGCACATACAAGCTGCGCCTGGAGTGCGTCGGCAAGAACCCGACCTCAAGCGGCTATTACCTCGGCATCGAATCCGTCCGCCTGCGAGAACGCCGCCCCCGCGTCACCCAATACCGCCACGACGCCGACAAAGACTGGCGCAAAAACCCCCTCCTCTACGACTAATCCGGCATCAGGGTTTCTACAAGTTTGTTTTGGCAATCTCCTTGACAAATCCGGGTAGATTACTCATAATGTCACACGAAAGCGGTATTTCTTTTCGCAGTGTCGCTCAAGGGAAATGTCGCGCATAAGACTCAGCGAAGGAATCGTGCCGATGGCACGACGTTGGATGTCGCAATGGCAATCGAGACAGACTCAACTTTGGTTGACCAGCCCAAGGGCAAAGAAATTGAATATCGCGTTATAGCAATCCACAAAGCAGGCAATTGTTCACCTTCAAATATGGTGATGGTGGTTTTGTAAAGAAAGACACAGAGTGGTACAGAGGACACTGAGTAGGAATTGTTCAACTGAATTGTAGGAAGAAAACATATTTGACAAGCACGTGGAAATAGAACATCATTTGCATATGCTCCATCTTCAATCTGTGCTGGCTGCTTGTTGTTTTCTAACACTTAAAAAGGTAAAAAAATGATTAAAGATGTTTTGATCAAGAATTTCAAGTGCTTCGAGAATCTATCTATTCCAGAGTTGCAACGAGTTACTTTAGTTGGGGGTAGAAACAACGTTGGGAAAACTGCTCTCTTGGAAGCGCTGTTTCTCTTTGTCGACCGCCTAAACCCTAATATGATCGTTCGGCAATATGGATGGCGTGGTATCGAGGGTGTTCGGGGTGATCCTCAGGCAATGTTTGGTCCTATCTTCTGTGATTTCGACTTGAAGAAAGAGGTGCTTATCTCAGCCGCCATAAATGATGGGCAGGAAGATGCGCACTTCAAGTTCAATCCGGACTACATTCCACCTTCTGACTCAGCGATCCCAACACCACCAGCCAACCAACAAATACCCACCGATGAAAGTCCAAAGTCAATCTTTGCATTAGATATCACCTACGACCGGCATGACGGTTCAAAGCAACAAACCTCCCACCTTTATATTCACCCACAGAGGGGTCTTACTCTGAAAGTAGATTACATAGTTGTTGGTAAACATCACAAAGCGATTTTCTTAGCTGCCAAGAAACATACAGCTCCAAAAGAAATATCTGAGTGGTTTAGCGATTTCGTTAAAGAAAGCCGGGAGGGCGAGATAGTTGATTTTTTGCGGATAATTGAGCCTCGTCTCGAAACGCTAAAAATCGTACAAGAAGGTCCAGTAGCCTTTGTGCACGGAAAACTGCAAGGTTTGTTACGAACGCTGGATATCCACTTAATGGGCGAAGGGATGGAGAAGCTCCTCAACATTGCCTTGGCTATAGCTCAATCGCCTGGTGGTTGCATTTTCGTAGACGAGTTTGAAAACGGTCTTCATTACTCCTGCCTATCCAACGTTTGGTCGGCAATATCTCAAATGCTTTCCAAATACGATTGCCAGTTATTCACCACCACTCACAGCCATGAGTGTATCCACTCGGCTTATAAGGGATTAGCCGATATGTCATCTGACTTCAGATACATTCGGCTGGACCGAAGTACGGGGAAAATCGAGGCAAAACTCCTCAACTATGAGATGTTAGGCGACGCTTTGGTATCGGATTTGGAGATTCGATAACATGGCCGATTGCACACCCATAACATCCAAAAAGCTAATCGTGACTGAAGGCAAGCATGCCGAGCAGTTCCTTAGATGGGCCTGCAAGATATATAGAGGTGGGCAGGATGTTCAGGTACAAGATGGCGGTGGCGTGAGCGAACTGAGACGTTATCTTCGCACACTCAAGACCGTCGAGGGATTTGATCAATTGAAGACGTTGGTGGTCGCCAGAGACGCGGAGAGCAGTGCCGATAATGCCTCCCAAAGCATTCGTGATGCCTTTAGAGAGTTAGGATTGCCAATACCAGACAACGCTTTTTCATATGCCACCAAATATAGCAAAAGGACGGCATTCATTATTTTTCCAGGGCCTGGGGCGAAGCAGGGTACTTTGGAGGATCTCTGCTTGAAAATCGTCAGTGATGATTCCATTTTATCGTGCGTCGATGCCTATCTGGTTTGTGTCAAAGAAAAGAACTCTAATCTTACCTCGACGCATGACAGCAAGAGAAAGATCTCCACCTTCTTGGCGGGGCAGGAAGACAAGGATCTAATTGGTACGAACCCAGGTGAAGCTGCAAACGGGAATGCATGGGATGCAGAGCATCCAGCGATGGTTCCATTTAAACAAGTTCTCATGGCCATGTGAACTTGCGAGTAATAAAGAGCCAAGATCGCAATATTAGTGCGGCTTAGCTACCCAAAAATGGGCAAAGTCGGCCTGCTCCGTCGTAAAGTAAGTGGGACCTGCGACAAAGTCGGTCCCCAACGCTATCTACCCGATTTGGCCAAGAGACTCGGGGCACTTGGAACAGTTCTCATCTCGCTCGGCGAACTTCGTAAGGAGGAAGAAGCCTTCTCAGAAAGCATGAAGCTTGTGCAACCGTTCGCGCAACAACTTCCCAACAGCCCATTTGAGACACTCTTCAAAGACCTTACCAGTAGTCTGGAAGGCGCACGCAAGGTAGAGCGGTAGAACCAATCTAACACGTTGTGGCGTTCACGCTTGCTCTAACGGCTGTGCTGGGGCAGGTGCTCGAGCATCGTCGGCAGGAACTGGTCGAAGGGTTTGCCGCTCTGCTCGTACTCGGCCAGCAATAGAACAGACGCCGTGATAAGCGAAACACACTTTCCCATGCCGCCAGCCTTTCAATTCTCAGCCTTGATTCCACGTATGCGCGCGGGATTGTACGGACGCCCGGGGCGGCCGTCAATGGCCCATTCGTCGAGGGTGCATGTCATCTTTGTAGGTAAAGAACAGAAAGAGCCATCCCCATCCCGATAACGGCAATCGGGATGAGGCTGCCACCCAATCAGAATTGGTGAAAAACGGGTGGCAGCCTCAAAGCCGCAGGCTTTGGGGATGGTTTCACCTACATTTGTGACGTGCACCTCTTCATCGAAAAATCACAAGGAGGGGCTTGATTGACCGGGTGGAGTTTGTGTAGAATGGTGGTTTTTACCTGAAGCATCCGTTTTGCAGGAGACTTGACGTGAAAGCAAACGACTTACGAAAAGGCATGGCGATTATGCTGGATGGCAAACTCTACGTCTGTGTGCAGGCGACGCACATGACGCCGGGCAATCTGCGGGCGTTTGTGCAGGCCAAGCTCAAATCGCCGATCGACGGAACGAGTATTGATAAGCGGCTGCGTTCGACCGACGACCTTGATCATGCGTTTGTTGACCGGCGGCAGATGGAGTACCTCTACTCCGACAAGGCCGGCCACGTTCTGATGGACAACCAGACATACGACCAGATCACGGCCAGCGACGAGCTGATCGGCGAGGCGATCAGATTTTTCAAGCCCAATACGCCGTTGATAGCCTTGACCCACGAAGGCAACGTTATCGGCGTCGAGATGCCCAAATCCGTCGAGTTGGCTGTTACCGAGACCACCCCTACGCCGAAAGGCGCCACCGTAATGAATCAGATGAAGGATGCGGTGCTTGAAACGGGGCTGCGGACGCGTGTTCCGCCGTTCATCGAGGTCGGCGACGTCGTCCGTGTCAGCACCGAAGACGGCTCATACATGGCCCGGGCGAAATAGCAGGACCACCCTGGGCATCCCCCCAAAAATCGTCAGAGCGGACGAATCCAGATATTCCGGAAGCGGACCGGGTTGTTGTGCGCCGAGAGGCTCAGCGGCAGCTTTCCGGGAATCGGCTTATCGTAACGCGGCAGAATCCGGTGGCCGGTCGGGCCGTAGATTTGCTGGTTGTGATGAACGAGCACGCCGTTGTGCAGGATGGTGACGTATGCGGGTTTTTCGAGCGCGCCATCCTTGAAGACGGGGGCGAAAAAGACAATGTCGAAGCTCTGCCACTGTCCGGGCTTGCGGCACGCGTTGACCATCGGCGGGGTCTGGCCATAGACCGAGGCCGCCTGGCCGTCGGGATAAAGCTTCTCAGTGTAGGAATCGTAAACCTGAATCTCGAAGAGGCCCATGAGCATCACGCCATTGTTGCCGCGATCCCAAATGCCGCCCTGCGGCGGGTCGGGCGCCTGCCACTCCAGATGTAGCTGGCAGTTGCTGAACGCCTGATTCGTGATTAGCTCGCCCGACACGGCAATCAGCTCGCCGTTCTCGATCTTCCAGTCGGAAGGTTTCCATTGCGAAAGGTCCTTCCCGTCAAAGAGCACCACGGCGTCCGAGGGAGCGGCAACGGCGGGGGGCTGGCCCGGCGTAACTTTCGGCGGGGCCGGCCGGTCCGGATCGTGCACGTGATAGCCGCACCACGGCAGAACTGGCGTGTCTTTATAGCCGACGATGCCGGAGCCGTCTTTGGCCTTGACGAGTTTTGTCTCGCCCTGGCCCAGCATCACATTTGCCAAGCCAAAAAGCACCGCGGCCACCGAAAGACTGCACATCAACCGAATCGCTACTCGACCAGAACACATGGCATTGTTCCTCCCATATTCGGCCCTTTAGTCCTGCAGGACTTGCATCGCATCGTTCACGCTCGCGACTTCGTGGACCATCTTGCTCAGGGCCTGGACCATTTTGATCGGGTTCTTGTGCTGGAAGGCATTTCGACCGATCGAGACGCCCGCAGCGCCCGCCTCGAGCGCCCCCTGGACCATGTTGAAGATCTCTTCGTCGCTGCCCATCTTCGGCCCGCCGGCAATCACGACCGGCACAGTGCAGCCCTCGACCACCGCCGCGAAGCTCTCGACGCTGCCGGTATAGACGACCTTCACAATATCCGCGCCCAGCTCGGCCCCGACGCGGGCGGCATGCTTGACGTTGCTCACGTTGTATTCGTCTTTGATCTTGGCGCCGCGGGTGTACATCATCGCCACCAGCGGCATTTGCCATTCCATGCACCGCTCGCTGACCTGCCCCAACTGCCGGAGCATCTCTCTGTCGGTCTCGGCGCCTAAGTTGATATGCACGGAGACGGCGTCGGCCCCGAGCTTGATCGCTTCCTCGACGGTGCAGACCAGCTCTTTGGCGTTGGGGTCAGGGCTCAGTGTCGTTCCGGCTGAAAGATGAATAATCAGGCCGACGTCCCGGCCCGTGCCTCGATGCCCGGCCCGGACGATGCCCTTGTGCATCAGGATGGCGTTGGCCCCGCCGGCCACGACGTTGCTGACCGCCGTCCGCATGTCGGCCAGACCTTCAATCGGCCCGACCGTCACGCCGTGATCCATCGGGATGATGACCGTCTTATGCGAATTGCGGTCGATGATCCTTTCGATTCGTATCTTCTTGCCGATCATAGCCATATCTCCAAATCGTCGTCCTTGCCAGTTCGCCCCCCGCGAACGAAACAATCTAATACTTTTCACTCTTAAAATCTACCCAGACCCGTACAAAAAGCAAGAAAAAACGACTCATGCAATTACTGAGCAAACTTAATCCAGCAAACGTTGGGCACGATGGTTCATACTATTGACAGGCCGTCATATAAATGTATGTTTTTTTAACAAAAGACTTGATTAGTACTACAACGCTATAAGTGACTCCGATAACAAGGAATGGCGTTTTTGAGAAAGATACCCACGGCATGTAATTTCCGAATGGTTCGGCGGCGATGGCAACGCCGAGCCTTGGCATTTCGCTGTTGCGT